>Ga0187893_10001597_pt1 | contig 53833 bp, 48 predicted proteins | sample MA1701074metaG_FD_139574 | JGI IMG/M metagenome (GOLD analysis project Ga0187893, IMG submission 139574) | White microbial mat communities from a basaltic lava cave in the Kipuka Kanohina Cave System on the Island of Hawaii, USA - MA170107-4 metaG ... | reverse complement strand
GGAGGACGACACGGATCGCCGGACAGTCGGCAAAATCCTCGCGCTCGGAGGGGTAGCCGCAGCGCTGGCACCACTTGACTCGTTAGAGCGCATCGTGACCCATGGCGAGCGTCCCGTAGACGCGAAGCTGATCGCCGCTCACGAGGACCTCGCCGACACGCTGGCGACCATGCACATGGCTGTTCGACCTGGCGTTTTGGTCGGCCCGGTATCCCGCCATGCTGACACGACGCTTGGGTTGCTGGGACGTGGCACGACAGACGCAGTCCGGAAGCGCGTTAACGTCATCGTGGTTGAATCATCCGCACAAGCCGGACTTCTCGGATTCTTTGCAGGTGAATGGGACATTGCGCGCCATTACTTCGCTATGGCGAGAATGGTTGGTGATGACAGCGGCGATGATGCGCTGATCGCACAAGCGCTCGTAGCTGCCAGCAGTATGTATTCACCGATCCCGGCTGGTGGACGCGCTGGCGATGTCCGCTTTTCCGTCGCAATGTTGCGGAAGGCTACTGGCTCACTCAAGGCCGCTGCCCCCGATATCAGCGCATGGGCACATAGGTGGTTGGCGATGGAGTTGGCCGCAGGGGGCGACGAGCGAGGCTTTAGTGAGGCCATGGAGAACGCCGAGCGTCTGACCGGACAGCCCGTTTATCATGACGGCCGCGGATTCTTCGCGCGTTACGCAGCGGACTTAAACAAAGAGGGAGCAGCTCGGGACGAAGGCGTTGGCTATGTGCTTCTTGGCCATCCTGACCGAGCAATGAACGCATTGTCGACCGTACGAGTTGAGGGGAACCCCCGCCGTCAAGTGACCGTACGCACCGAAACTGCCGCCGTTCGGATGCTTCAGGGCGAACCTGAGCAAACCTGCGCCGAGCTGACCCGCGCCTTGGACCTTGCCGTTGAAGCCGGTTACCCGATGGGCGTCGAGCGGATACGTGGCGTGCGCGCTCGGTTTCCCGAACCGTGGAAGAGCATGGACTGTGTGTCTGTGCTTGACGAGCGGCTTAGTGAACAATGATTGGTCGCCGTCACGCTGCTAGCTGACTGGCGGGGGGAACGACTCTGTGCGTCGGGATTCTTGTTGCTCTGCCGATAGCTCGGAAGGCGGACGAAACCGCAGCTTCCCCGGAAAGCAAGTAGGCTGACAATAACCGTTATGACCGTACCTATGATGGTGGCTGCAGCGGGGCCGGCGACGAGGACAGGGCGAATGAGATCTACCACGAGGACGCGGTCCTGGAGTTCCCCCAGTCGGGCGAGCGGTTCGAGGGCGTGGAGAACTTCCGGGAATGGCGGCGGATCTACCCGGCGAAGGTCGAGTTGGAGATCCTCCGCGTGCGGGGCGTGGACGACCTCTGGGTCGTGGAGATGCGGGGTCGCTACGACGGTGGGTCGTGGAACTACGGCCCGCCATCTACGAGTTCCGCGGCGACAAGGTGTCCCGCGAGACGATCTACGTCGGTGAGGTCTGGGAAGCTCCGGAGTGGCGGGCCCCGTGGCGAGCCGTGCCTCCCCCGCAAGCCATGGGGCGGGCCGGCCGGCGAGCCGGTGACGGACGCCGGCGGCGCCTGACCGAAGAGGCCGAGCGCGACAATCCCGGCGTACGCCGGGCTTCGGGTGGCCGCCGCCCATCGCGCCGGCGCCATAGTGATCCCCGAACTCAGCGCTGTATAACGGCTGCCTCGATCAGACCCGCTGACTAGCCCCGGTACGCGCCACCCGACGGGCTACCGGTGGGGGGGTTGGGTGGGGGAGATGATCTGGGTGACGTCGAGGGGGCCGGGGGCGCCGGCGAAGCTGGAGAGGCAGGCGCGGGGTTGAGCGGTGGATTGGCCGAACTGGTGGGCGGTGCCGGTGAGGCGCATGGTGATCTGCTCCACGATCTGGGCGCCGAACTCGATGGGGCGGCCGAGGATCGTGATGTCGCCGACCAGGTAATCGTGGCCCATGACCTCGTAGGCGGCGCGGACGGCGAAGCCGGGGGAGCCTCGCGTGATGCGCCAGAAGTCCTGCGGGTCGGCGCTGTCGGGAGTGCTCCAGCCGGCGGTCGAGAGGCCGTCGATGTAGAGGCCGACGGGGTTCTGCAAGGTGACGTTGGCGCCTGCCCGGGCTAGGGCGTTGACCTCACCGCCGATGTGCGGGTCGCTGTTGCGGGTGGGCTCGCCGTACAGGCTGCACTCGATCAGCTCTTGCTCGGTGGTCAGCAGTTGCCCGCCGCGCTGGCGCTGGACGGTGCCGGCGGCGGCGAGCTCGATCTCGGCGAGCAGGGTGTTGTTGGGCTGGATGAGGTGCATGGCGCCGGTGGCCGTGCCGTTGTTCCAGCGGTTGCGCTCGATGTAGCGGCCGTTCGGCGTGAACAGGTCCTCCTGCCTCACGGAAGGGCTGACATGCTCGCGGTAGAGCGCCAGCGCGGTGTCGGGGGAGGAGTTGGCGAGGAAGCGCCAGTACTCGGGCCCCTCGCAGGTGAAGGTGACCCGCTTCACCTTGCCGCCCGCGGCGCGCTCGACGCTCCACTCGCAGTACTCGTCCTGGACGTCGCGGCCGCGGTCCGCGGCCCGCCAGCGGGCGGGGCCGGCGGGCAGGCTCAGGGTGATGCGCCGGGGAAAGGCGCTCCACGTGATCGCCCGGTCGGCGGCGTCGGGCGCCAGCTCTACCCCGAGTGGGTTGAAGAACTGCTCGCGGGCGCTGCCGTCGCCATCTTGCCTGCGCTCGTCGAACGCGCGCGACAGGAAGCGGCTCCACGCCGCGGCCTCCGCGGCGGTGAAGTCGGTGAGGTTGCCAGGTGCGCTGAACTCGGTGAGGGCCACATCTTCTCCGTTCATTTAGGAGACGCTGCCGTCTTCGTGCAGGCGCAGCGCCTCGTACAGGTCGTCGTCGGGGCCGCGGGGGACCGTCAGCGCGAACTCGGCGAGCGTGCTGCGCCGGAACCGCCGGCGCCGGCCCTGGGCGAGCTTCAGCAGGTCGGCGGCGCCCTCCGGGCCGTCCAGGCGGGCCTGGCAGGCGGCCAGGAACCCGACCAGGCGCTGACCCACCCGCACGGGGAAGTCCGGCTCGTCGCTGCCCTCCCACCGGCCGAGGAACTCGGCCTCGGGACCGTCCGCGGCGGTCGCGCCCGCCTCGATCGCCTTCGGCAGGACCTGGTCCAGCGCCGTGCCGCCGTCGCCCGCGCGGATGGTCTCGGGCACGTAGGCCATAAGGCTCGCCCGCCGCCGCGAGTAGACGGGGTTGGGAAAGTCCACCATGAGCAGGCACGTTGCCAGCCGGCTCGACAGCACCTGGCGCTGGACGAGCGCCTCTACGACGACCTGGTCCTCCAGCGCCCGTTCGGGGACCAGGAAGGCGAAGAGGGTCTCGCCCGGCTGGGTGAAGCCGGCGCCGTCGTCGAGGCGGAGCCCGAGCGCCGTGCGAGCGGCGGCATAGGCCGGGCCGCCGACGCGCAGGATCGGTGGCTCGAACAGCAGCCCCAGGGGACCGAGGAACGCGTCGAGGTCGAGGAAGAACGTGGTCGGGATCTCCAAGGCGGATCTCTGTTCGACCAGGTGGGCCTCCGTTCCGGTGCTCACCAGGTTCACCGTGGTGGTGACGAGGACCTGCCGCATCAGCTCGGGCAGCCGGGCCACCGCGCCGGATCGGTCGATGACCTGGTTCATGCGCGAGGTGGTCCACCGGAAGAGCCCAGGCCGGGCGACCTCAACCTCGAAGCTCTCCCCACCCCGGCGGCTCGTCCAGATCGGGTCGTCGCGGAACGGGTCGCCGGGGGCGAGCACGTCGGGGCGGATCGCGGCGTTCTGGCTATGCCAGTGCGACCACGGCAGCTTCAGCTCCTTCATCACCAAGCTGCCGTTCACGTGGCTGTCGAACGGCCCACGCCCGCGGCTCGGTGCCGCGAGGGCGTCGAAGGAGTCGCCGGCCACTATCCACGTGCCGAGGCGCCGCTCGTAGTAGCGGAACACCCCCGCGGGTCCGTCCCAGCCGATGACCTGCAAGAAGGCCGTCTCCGAGTCGAACTCGGTGCTCGTCGACACGAGCAGGTCGGCCTCCGCGCCCGCCGAGCGGCTCCGGGTCACGACCACTCGCAGCTGGCGGCTGACGCCGGCCGTCTCCGGAGTCCAGGGCAGCTGGCCGCCGTCACCCACCATGTACTGGTCTTGCACGGGCAGCGCCGGTGGCGGCTCGTCGAGGGCCGCCAGCAGCGCTCGCAGCGTGAGCGGGAAGCGGCCCTGGCGGAGCAGCGCGGCGAGGGGGTCCTGCAGCGCCGCCATCTCCTCCGCGGTGGCCGGCCGCGGCGCCGGGTCCACGCCGACCACGAAGCGGTGCAAGACGCCTGCGGCCAGCGGGGCCGTCGCCACCGGGTCGGGGCCGGCGGTGGGATCCGGGTGCCGGTACGGGTACTGGCGGGTGGGAAACGCGGGATCGGCCACCGCGCTACCGCCAGCTTCTCTGTGTGGAGGATCCGCGCGGAATACCGCGCGGATCCTCCACAGAACCGAGTGCCATGGATCACGCCTCCATGTCGACGGCCATCTCGGACTGCTCGGTCAACAGGCCGTTGGTGGCGTAGATGCGCACGCGCAGCTGGCTGGACCTGAACTGGTTCTGATCGATCTCCACCGACGGTGTGTCCAGGTTGACGGCGATGGTCTGCCAGGTGGCGCCGCCGTCGTCGCTGACCTGGACGTGGTAGCGCGTGGTGTCGTCGTGCTCCTCCCAGCTGATGGTGCGGCGGTGGCTGGTGGCGGTCGGCCCCGCCGTCCGCTGCGCTTGCGGCACCGGCTCGATCTTCGGGTGCGCCTTACGCGGCGCGATACCGGGGATCTCGTGGCGGGCGCGGGTTTCGCCCTCCCATCGCAGCTCGACGGCCGCGAGGTCGGTGGGAACCGGCACCACGACGTCGACGAGGCCGGTCAGTGGGTTGCCGCCCTGCCCCGCGTTCGAGTCCAGCCTCACCGGCACGGCCTGGTCCGCCGGTGTGTCCTCCGTGCCGGTCAGGCGGAGCGTGACCTGCTGGGCATAGGGCTGGACCGGGGGGCGCCACGGGACCGAGGGCAGGGGATTCACCATGAGGATCTCGGCGGTCCCGTCGGTCAGGTTCACCCGCCCGATCACGTTGAGCAGCGGCTGACGTTGGCTCGGTCCGGGGGCTCCGGCCGCGCCGGGATCGCCGGGATCCGGCGCCCCGCCGCCCGCGCCAGACCCGACCCCTCCCATCGGCATGGCGTCCTCCTCGATCAGCCGGTCCCTGATGCCCCCGTACGTATGGGCGGAGATCCACTGGTCGGTGCGGTAGGTCATCACGTCGTGCCAGCGCTCGCCCGGCAGGGCACGTGCCGGCAGGCTGAGCGAGGAATCACCGACGTCGAACCCGACATACGTGTCCCCGTCGGAGATCTGCCCGTTGGGGAAGGGAAAGTGGACATCTTCCCGGTTCTGGCCCGCGCCGAAGCCGGGATGCAGGCGGCCGAACGTGTGGGCCAGCTCATGTGCCCCATACCAGTCGGCGTAGGAGCCGTCGGCGTCCCAGGCGAAGCCGTCCCGGGGCACGCCGGCTGGCGCGGATGCCACGACGGTCGGGTCGGCCGCTGCGGGAGTCCCCGACGAGCAGCCTCGCATGAACTCGGTCGCCTCGGCGTCGGAGACCAGCCCGAGGTAGTGCGTGCGCGGGTCGACGCCCGTGGCGACGTCGAGGTTCCGGGTGCCGGCGAGCAGCGCGTTCACCTGCCCGCAGCTCAACGGCGGTGCCTGAGGGATCTCCGTGACGATCTGGGTGGACTCGACGGTCGCGACCGGGTAGGCGCGCCCCAGCCACGACTGGAGCAAGGCAAAATCGAGCGCCCTCGGTGACCTCGACTGCCCGTCCCTACCCGTGTAGCGCATGCCGATCACCCGCAGCCGCAGCGGCGGCGACTCGACGAACTCGACGGTGATCGCCGCCTGGACCCCTGGCGCCTCGACTAGGTCCAGGCGCCGGCCAACCATCGCGTCGGTGACACGGCCCACCCGCAGCAGCAGCGGGCCGGATACTACGTCCGCCGGTGACAGCCGGAAGTTCAGGCTGAGGGCGATATCCCCACGGCGCTCGGCGAGCGTCGGCGACGCCGAGGGATCGAGCGGGACGGTCCCCATCGCGGGGAGGTAGCGAGCCGGGCCGCCGCCGCCGCGGTGGAGCTCTAGCTCGCCTCCCACGGTCACCGCCCGGTCCCCGCCGGGGTCGAGGGAGAGATAGACGCGGACCACGGTGGCCTTCCCGGCGATCAACGGGACGGAGTGCGCCATGTCCTGGACAGCCTGGGTGACCTCGATCCCGTCGAGGTGCACCGCGACGGCGGGCTCCGGCTCGGCGGCCTCGATCGGCAGGACGTGGTCCACTGCGTCACGCACCGCTGGCCGGTCGTGCGGCGACCTCGAGCTGGCGGCCGACCCAGTGCTCGTACGCCGACCAGACCGGCTGGTCGCGGTAGCGGCACGCAACCAGTATCCGGCTCAACGAGCGGAGGTGGCGTTCCAACCCGTCGGCCTGCCGGCGTTCCAGCTCGTGCCGGGTCGCGCCGCCTGCGGCGAGACGCGCGTCGGACAGCCCGATCGACATCCCCTGCGAGGCGAGCGCGTCGCGGGCGAGTGCGGCGTCGCCGATGGCGATGACGTCGCGGGCAGCGGGAATGTCCAGGCTGGCGACGCGCCGTGACCAGATGTCCTCTCGGAGGCCGACCCCATCGGCCAGCCAGCCGGCGCCAGAGTCCTCGAGGCGGCGGCGCAGCTCGGCGGCGTCGCGGGGTCCCGGTCCGGGGCCGACCCAGCCGACGGTGAGCCACCGCGCCGAACCCAGTCGGTACGCATAGCCGGCCGGCGCCGCGGCTAACCGCATCGCCGGGTCGAGGTCGCCACGCGCGACCGTGCAGCACGTCGCCACCCACGCCGGCGACGGGCGTGCATGCGCGCGGGCGGTCACGGCCCGACGGCCTGTGGCATCGACGAGCCGCGCCGCCTCATCTGTGGAGCATTCACGACGTATACGTCGCGAATGCTCCACATCGATCCGACGCCATAACGCGGCGGTCAGGGCGGCGCGGTCGAGGTGCGCGCAGGAGGGGCTCTGACGCTCGGCTGGCGTCGGATCCTCCCACGCCACCAGCCGGTGGGTGAACAGGCGGTCGACGTCGAGCTCGGCCGGGGTGATCCCCAGCTCGAGCAGCAGCGTGAGCAGCGGGGCGGGCACGCTCTCCACGGCCGGCACGGCGGAGGGCGGCCGGCAGCGGAGGACCACCGGTCCGCTGCGGGCCGCGAACAGCGCGTACGCGAGCGCCACGGACCCTGAGCCGAGCACGGTGGTCACGTTCATGGCGGGGGTGGGACGGCGGCGAAGCGGGGGTCGGCCGGTACCGCGAAGGCGGCGAGGAACCCGCGCTGGGCGAGTGCCTCGCAGGCGCCCTCCACCCCCGCCGGTCCGAGCATCGCCTGCCGGGCGGCGGCGATGTTGGCCGCTCCGGCCGGGAGCCCGGCCCGGTACCCCTGGTGCAGCAGGTCGAGCACGGTCTCGTAGCGCTGCTGCAGGGCTTGGAGGGCGGGCTCCGACGCCGGTGGGGTCACCAAGTCGCGGAGATAGGGGGTACCGGGGTGGCGGCTCAGCCACTCTTGGATGGCGGTGAACGTGGCGAAGTGGTCGGCGCCGTCGGCGATGATCGATCGGACGAGGGCGGCTTGGCGTTCTTGGCCGTCTCGCTCGTAGGTGGCTGCGATGCCGAGGTAGAGGCCGTCGACGCTTTGTGACGGCGCCTCGACCTCGATGAAGTCGGTGAGCGCCTCCGGGGTGAGCGGGCGGTAGCGGACCGGCCGGGCGGGCTGCCCGGGTGGCTCAGGAATGAGCGTGGCGACGCCGAGCGCGGGTACGAAGGGACCGCCGGATCCCGAGGCGAGGTGGAGGTCGAAGAGCAGGTCGTTGACCTCGCGCAGGTGGCGCATCTCGCCGATGGCGACCCGCAGCAGCTCGGCCCGGGCGGCGCGGGCGTCGTTGCGCAGCGCCGACCCCGCGGTCCCCGCGTCGCGGTCCACGCTGAAGGCGGCGGCCAGGTACTCGAGCATGACGGCGAGCTCGACACCGGCTGCGTAGCGCAGCGCGGGCTCCAGCTCGCCGGCCTCCAGCGGCACGCCCACCACCACGGTCGGCGCGTAGGGGACTCGCTGCTCACGCCCGTCCAGCGCGATGTCGAGGTCTTGCCATCGGGCGTTGATCTCGTGGTGGATCATCTCGCCCGAGTGCGTGCCGTCCGGGGCTGGGGGAGGGCCGCCCTCGCGCACCGAGCGCAGCCACAGCGTCCGCACGGCCCAGTCCGGGTCGCTGGCGGGCACCCCGGTCGGCAGCGCGGGGAGCACGATGTCGGGATGGTTCGACGCCCAGTAGAAGCAGCCGCAGTCCCTGAAGTCATGGGTCCATGGCGAGCACAGCGACTGGGTCAGCTCGCCGGGGGAGAACATCGCGGCGAAGGCGCCGTCGTCGGTGAGGTAGGAGGCGCGCGGCGCCGCGAGCTCCAGCGGCGGTGTGGGTGGCCCACCCGAGCGTCGCAGCGTCAGCTCCACCTGGGTGCCGGGCCGCAAGAGCCGCACCGCCGTCCAGGCGTCGGGCGGCGCCTGGCCGCCCAGGCCGCCGGGGATCGCGAGCGAAAGCTGGCCGAACCCAGCGAAGTCGCCGGTGAGCCGCGTGACCGTCCAGGTCCTGGGGGACTCGGTCGCCAGGCGCCGCAACCCGTCGAGCAGGGGTCCGGGAGCCAACTCCTGCTCGGCTGCGTCGAGATCGACCTCGGCGACGGCGATCTGGGCCCCGACGAAGTCGACGGCGACGAACGGGAAGAACCGGCGGTCGAGGTTGCGCAGGTCCACCTCGAGGCCGGGAAAGCAGTTGCCCACCCCGGACTCCAGCTCGACCACGACCGGGTTCCCCGCGGCCCGCACGTCGGCGAGCCGGGCCGTGCGGTTCCTCGGCAAGAGCATGCCGTCAGCCATCACCGGCTCCTTTCGGGCGCGAACCAGTCGGGGCGCTGCGAGGACACGACGCAGTACGCGTCGAGGCAGAACTCCAGCCACCCCCGGATGGCGTCGCACGCCGCCACGGTGCGGGTGGCCGCCTCTTGGTGGCAGCCGCCGCTGCAGAGGTACCGGGCCCAGCAGCTGCGGCACGGCTCGACCCGCTCGACGTGGCGGTCGGCCAGGAACCTCCGCTGGCGGGCGGGGTCGGCCCCACCGGCCGCGTCACCGAGGGCGTAGTCCTCCTCGCCGATCGCGCGGTGGCAGGCGAACCACCGGCCAGCGGTGGACACGGAGGCGTAGCCGCCTCCCGCGCCGCAAGGATAGGGCGAGGAGGAGCCCGCGTCGAGCCGCCGCAGCGCGACGCGGAGGTTGTCGAAGGCGGTGTCACCCCCGGCCCGGATCCTCGCGAGCTCCCGCTCCCCGAGCGCGACCGAGGCGCCGAGCCAGCGTGGCCAGTCGTCGTCGCCAAGCGCGCCGAAACCTACCCTAACCGGGGCGAAACCGACGGTGGGGAACCCCTCGGCCGCGAGCGCGTCGTAGCGCCTGGCGAGGTCGAGGTCGTCGCTCGTCACCGTGGCCCGGGCCGTCACGACGGCCGCGCCCGGCTCGGCGAGCAGCGGTCGGACGCGGGCCATGGCGTCGTCCCAGCTGCCCTCGCCGGCGAGCGTGAGGCGCCGCCGGTCGTGGACCGCCCGATCCCCGTCCAGGCTGACCGTCACCGCGAACCGGTGCGAGCGGAGGAGGTCGAGGTCCTCGGTCCGCAGCATCGTCCCGTTGGTGGTGACCGAGAACCCGACCGGTTGGCCCACCTCGGCGGCTCGGCGGCTGGCGTACCCGACGGCGTGGTGGACGAGGCGGCGGTGAAGGAAGGGCTCGCCGCCCAGGAAGCCGATGGTCGCCATGGCGCGGCGCTCGCAGCCGGCGAGCAACGTGTCGATGGCCCGCTCGGCGACGGCGGCGGACATCGCGCCGGCCTGGGCGCCACCGAAAGATCCTCGGCCCGCGTAGCAGTAGTCACACGCCAGGTTGCACGCGGACGTGACGTTGAGCGACAGGTTCTGGGGTGCGACGGAGGGGACCGCGCTCAAGCCCAGGCGCTCGCCCAGGTCGAGGTAGGGCGCGAGGGCCGCCTCGTCGAGGCTGGCCAGCATGCGCTCGTCGACGTCGAGGATCTGGCTCCCGCGTAGCACCAGGACATGGGAGCCGAGGCGGGAGCGAAAGCTCCGCCATGCGGGTGGCGCGGGGGCGTGGGTGGTGGCGGTCACACGTTCCCGTCCCTGGCCGCGTCGAGGGCGGCGAGCACCTGGCGCCGCCGCTCGGCCGCCTCCGGCGAGAGCGGCGCCAGCCCGCCGTCGGGGACCGCTCCGAGGGTGCCCGGCGCCGTCACGGCGTCGGCCCAGGCCATCAGCAGGTCGTACTGCCACCGGGCCAGTGACAGCGCCCGCGCGTTGCTGTTGCGCATGAACGGGGGCATCTGCATGGAGAAGCCCGTGTCGGCGAACGGCGCGCGGATGATCTCACCGAGGCGGTCGGGGTGCTCCCGCACCCACGACTCCAGCGCCGCGATGTCGGAGAGGTCACGATGCCGCTCCCTGGCCCGCTCCGACAGCGGCAAGGGGATGTTGCCCGACGGCGCGGGGATGGCGATCTCCGGGTCGCGCAACCGGTCCTGACCGCCCATGGCCCGGGTCGGCTGGGGGACGCCGTCGCTGGGTATCTCGCTCCGCCGCTCGTCGGGGCGCAGCGGCCGGGCGATCACCGCCCTCCAGAAGTCGAGGTCCATCGCCGATGCCGTCTCGAAGGCGCGCTCGAACAGGTCTTCGACCCACGCGGCCCGGTCCGCGTCGCTGAGCGCCGCGTCGCGCCCTGGATCGTGCTGGCGGTCGTTGATCTCGTCGGCCAGCGACAGGAACGGCCGCCGGTCCGGTGCGTACTGTGGAGGCCCGACGGTCACGTTGGCCGAGCACCGCACCGGCCCACCAGCCAGCGCCAGCTCAGCCATGATCCGGGCGTCGCAGGTGTCGTCGACGACGCCGAGGGAGATCCCGGACCCCGGTGCGGTCTCGTCCACGGTGTCCGCGGGCACGACCCGGTCGCTTTGAGGGGCGCCCTCCCATCCGGCGGCGGCGTTGAGGAACGCCTGCGCCAGGGGGACCGCCGGTGGCTGGACCTGCGCTGCGCCTGGCGGGCCGAAGAACCGGCCTTGGGCGGGGGTAAAGCGCAGCCGCACGACGTCGACGCGCACCGCGGAGGACCAGGGTTGGTCCGCCGGCTGCGGCACCGGCCGGAGCACCTGCACCTGGCCGAGGGGGACGAACCGCCCGGCGGGGATCATCGGCTGGGGCGTCCCAGGCGGGCTGGACCCCAGGAGCTGCAGCGCGCCGTGGTTGTCCCCCCGGACCTCGACCGGTGGGAACGTCCCGAACCGCACGCTCGCCCGGCCGGTCCGGCGGGCCGCCTTGAGGTTCATGGCCTCGACGGTGAAGGTCAGGTCCCGCTCGCTCGCGCCGTTGGAGGCGAGCAGGTCGGGGGTCACCGGGACCGCCGCCAGGGCCGGCTCGTCACCGGCCAGCGCCCACAGCTCAAAGAACGGCGCGACGGGGCGGAGGAGCGCGCCGTCCCGGACGACGATCGTGGCCGGCATCCGCGGTGAGGCACTGCCGTCGGGCAGCACGTCCAGCGTCCACGTAGGCCGGATCCGCGTCTCGGCGATGGCGTGCGGGTCGCCCCGTGCCCACTCGAAGGCGACGAGCGGGGTCAGGCTGCCACCCAGGCGAGCGATCGCCACGGGAGGCGTGAGAAAGATGCGCCGGATCGTGTGCTCCGCCAAGCTGCCCTCCCCAGATGAATGCCCGCGTACTTTACCTCGGAAGCGCGGCGCGGAGGCCCCCCGCCGCATCGTCGGATCCGACAGTGGGGTCAACGCTCGGGTCGTGATCCTGACCACATTCGAGCGTGACGACTACATATTCGAGGCCTTGCGAGCCGGCGCGAGCGGGTTCCTGCTCAAGAACGCCCCCGCCGACGATCTCATCGCCGCGGTGCGGGTAGTAGCGGCGGGTGACGCCTTGCTCGCTCCCTCGGTCACGCGGCGGATCATCGCGGATTACGCGCGCCGACCGGCGAGGACGGTGCGCAGCGCTGAGCTGGACCTGCTGACCGATCGGGAGCGCGAAGTGCTGCGCCTGCTGGCCACCGGCAAGAGCAACGCCGAGTTGGCCGCGCAGCTGTATGTCGGAGAGGGAACCGTCAAGACGCACATCTCTCGTTTGCTCTACAAGCTGGGTCTCCGCGACCGGGTGCAAGCAGTCGTGTTCGCCTACGAGAGCGGTCTCATACAGCCCCGGTCCGCGCAGAGTTAGGCGTGGTTGGTGACCTCTGGACGTCTGGCCGGATGCGGATCCTAGAGACCCTGGTCCCCATCGGTGGCCGGCGGCTCTGGGGCGGCTGGGGGGTGGCGGCGGGAGGTGAAGATGATGGCGATGCCGAGGCCGACCGCGACGAGCGGCAGTGCCCAGCCGAGGGCGAGCGGGCTGACGGGACCGGCGAGGGACAGGAGGCCGAGGGCGGTGAAGGCGACGCCGAACACAAGCGAGATCGGGTCGAGGTCGTGGCGTTCCATCTAGCGACGCTCCTGCTCGAAGGGGTTGAACGGACCGGCCGGTTGGAGGTCGCCCGCGGCGCGCTCGCGCACGACGATCTCGCCGAAGCCGGCAGTGAGATCAAGGGCGAGCTGGCCGCCGTCTGGGGCGCCGGGATGCTCGATGCGGACGTCGAGCCCCAGGCCATTGCGCGCGTCGCTGAAGATGTCGACCATCCCCGCACCGACCTCGGCCTGCACGTCGACGGACACGTCGTCGGGTACGAGCACCTCGATCCGTCCGCTTCCGACCTCGGCCGTCACCTGCGTGGGGTCCGTCGTGAGCGGAAGGCTCGTCAGGTCCAAGGTGAGGTTGCCATTGTGCAACTCGATCGGGTCGGTGATCGCCGCGAGCGTGGTGGGCCGTAACGTGCGGTCGTCGAAGTCCCTGAACCCGCCGAACTCCCCACGGAAGGATCGGCCAGGGCCGGTGAACGGACTCCAGCTCGCCACGAACGCGATCGGGATCAGGACGGCGCCGACCGCGATCAGCCAACGCGCCCTGCCCCACCAGGCGCCGGCCACAAGTCCCGCTCCGACAGCCACTAGGAGCAACGCGAAGAACCGGCGAGCGTTGAGGTCGAACACCCCGAGGTTCTCGAGCAGCGCCGCCAGACCGACGATGAGCAGCGCGGCCGCCACGGTCACGCGCCCCAGGATCGACGGAGGGCGTGGCGGCCGGCTCGGCGGCGGGTAGGGGGCGGCCGTGGACGGCGCCTGGCCAGCGTCTCCGGGGGGCACGGGCGCGGTCTCGGCCCGGCGGAACAGCAGGACCCCGAGCCCGACAAGGATGAGTGCCCAGAAGAACCCTGGACTCCAGAACCCGAACCCGTCGAACCCTCGACCGTCGAACCCTCGACCATCGAACCCTGGGCCCCCGAACCACAGCGGCCCCACCCCGCCCGCGAACAAGATCGCCAGCAACAGCGCGAGCGCGACCCACGCCCACACTGAGACCTTGCGAGGTGGGACCCCAGGGAATGCGGGGATGATCGCCCAGGCGATGAGGTACAGCAGCACCGCGAAGGGGCCGGACACGAAGCCGAACGCGACAAGTGCGAGCCGGACGATGATTGGGTCGATGTCGAAGTACGCGGCGATGCCGCTGGCTACCCCACCGAACACCCTGCGGTCCGTACGCCGGGTCAAGCGCCGGCCCGGCGGCCCCGGCTCTGCCCGTGGAGGCTCGCCGGCTTCGATCGGTGTCGTGGCCCGTTCTCCGGGCGGCTGGTCAGACGTCATGTCGCTCATGGGGCGATGATGCGCCCGAGTGCCGGCCCCCGCTATCGGGGAACACCCTGCGCGACCCCTGACCACCCCGAGGATGATCAGGGGGATCCCTGGTAACACGCTTGCCGTCAGCGTGCGACTATCGGGAGGATGAGCGTTCCGTCATCGCGGTCGCGTCTGCTCGGTGAGCTGGGTCCCCGGGCCGTGCTTGGTGTGACGCGGAGCCGCTCGGACCGCGTGGTCGCGGGCGTGGCGGGCGGTGTCGGAGACCGGTTGCGCATCGATCCGCTCCTCGTGCGGCTGGGATTCGTGGCGCTCACCGCGGCGGGCGGCTTCGGCGCGGGGCTGTACCTTCTGTGTTGGGCGATGTTGGCCGAGCAAGATCCCGACCAGGCCCCGCCACTCCGTACCGCGCTAGACCTGAGACGTACGATCGGTTTCGGGCTGATCGTGCTCGGCGCGTTGGTCTTCCTCCGTGAGGCGGGGTTGTGGTTCACGGACTCGCTCAGCTGGCCGGTCGCGCTCGCGGCGTTTGGCTCGGCGGTGATCTGGGCGCGCGGCGATGGCCGCCAACCGGCTGGCGCCACGGTGGATGGCTGGGGAGCGAAGGCGCGGGCCGCGGTCGGCGCGCTGCTCGTCGTCGTCGCGACCGGGTCGTTCCTCTCCGCGATCGGCGCGCTGTCGCAGCTGCGCGGGGCGATCGTCCTGATCGTCGTCACCCTGGGCGGCCTCGGGTTGATCCTCGCGCCGTCCATCTGGCGGCTGGCCAGGCAGGCGACTGACGAGCGCCGCGAGCGCATCCGGTCGGAGGAGCGGGCGGAGGTTGCCGCGCACCTGCACGACTCGGTGCTCCAGACGCTCGCGCTGATCCAGCGGTCCAGCGAGGTGGGGGAGATGGTCGCGCTCGCCCGCGGCCAAGAGCGGGAGCTGCGGGCATGGCTCTACGGCCGCGCCGGGCGGGGAGGGGCCGGCAGCTTCAGCGCCGCGCTGAACCAGATGGCCGGCCGGATGGAGCGCCTTCACCACATCCCCGTCGATGTCGTGCTCGTCGGCGACATCGCGATGAGCGACGGCGCGCGGGCCGTTCTGGAAGCGTGCGGCGAGGCGGTGCACAACGCCGCGCGGCACTCGGGGGCGGACCTCGTGTCGGTGTACGTAGAGATCGAGCCTGGCGCGATCACCGCGTATGTGCGCGACGAGGGCAAGGGCTTCGCGCTCGCCGACGTCCCCGCCGACCGGCACGGGATCGCCGAGTCCATCATCGGCCGGATGCACCGCCACGGCGGCCGCGCCACGCTCACCAGCGAGCCCGGAGAAGGCACGGAGGTCGAGCTGTGGCTGCCCCTGCCGTAACCACGCCCCCGAACTCCAACTTAGGGGAGCATACTCCCCTAAGTCGGAGTTGCGGGAAAGGAGCCGCGGGATGATCCGCGTATTTCTGGTTGACGATCACCGCCTCTTTCTGTCAGGGGTGAAGACTGAGCTCGGTGGTGACTTTGAGGTTGTGGGGGTGGCCAGCGATGTCGACGAGGCGATTGCCGGGATCCGGGCGAGCGGGCCGGAGGTCGTCCTTCTCGACGTCCACATGCCGGGCGGCGGGGGCCGGACGGTGATCGAGCAGGTCGCCCAGACGAATCCCGACGTGCGGTTCTTGGCCCTGTCGGTGTCCGACGCCGCCGAGGACGTGATCGCCGTCGTGCGGGCGGGGGCGCGTGGCTATGTGACGAAGGCGATCGGGCCGGAGGAGCTGGCGGCGGCCATCCGGCGGGTTCACGGCGGTGACGCGGTGTTCTCGCCGAGGTTGGCGGGGTTCGTGCTGGACGCGTTCGCGGGGCTTACCGCGCCGGCCGACCCCGAGTTCGACCTGCTGACAGCGCGCGAGCGTGAGGTTCTCCGGCTCATCGCGCGCGGCTACGCCTACAAGCAGATCGCGAGACGGCTGCAGATCTCGGTCAAGACCGTCGAGACCCACGTGTCCGCCGTGCTGCGCAAGCTGCAGCTTTCCAACCGCCACGAGCTCACGCGCTGGGCGACCGACCGGCGCCTCGTGTAGCGCTTCGTCGATGACCGCCGCGTCGAACTCGATGCCCAGTGACAGCCCGTCCTGGTCGAGCGGCCAACCGCAGACGCCTCAGCAGGTCCAAACCGGTGCTCGTTTGGACGTCCACGCCGTGCCGTGACAAACTTCACGGACTTCGGGTCCTGGCCTTGCGTGAATGCACTATCGGCTGCATACCGAACTTCGAGTGCATAGCCACGTGGTGACGGTCGGAGAGGCGACGGCCAACGGAATAGCGTCCTACGGCACATTGTGTCGGATACGGAAGTCCGAGGCCGCCGTCAAGCTGATCGGCTGCGGGACTTCCTGGGATTCATTTCCTGATAGAAGGGTGATGCCGGGACGACTTCTGATTAAGGCGGTACAGGTCAGAATAGCCGAGGATCCATACTGCTCGCTGAACCACATCTGCGGACCGACGGGTTTACTGTTGGCTGGAAGGTTGTGCGAGGTGTTTGAAGTGTTCCAAACGATCGTTGAGTGACTTGTCGTGGAGCCATGCCCATTTCGCCGAATTTTTGCAAGGTTGATGTTAGCGCCACCGAGTTGTTGCAGCTAGAGGCTGCGCTACCGTCTCCTGAACTCAAGGCCGGCCGCCTGAGCACCACCGTTCATGAATATTATAGACGCAAGCTCGGCGAACATAAGTCGTTTCAGCAACTACCCAAGAGATTGGCATGCGACCTGGCGGCATTGCCTGATGCTCGCGGCTATATCGTGGTTGTCCTTCCTCCGCCTGCGACCAGCAGCCTACGGCTGGCTACAGCAGTTTGTTCATTGGTGGGGCATCCATTCCGATTGGTGACCCGATGGGGACTGTGGCAAGAGCTGGGCGTAGATTTGAACGCTGAGCCACATCGATTCGGAGGCAGCGGCTATAACCCCCTGCACATCGACATGGTGAACGCGAGCGACCCTCCGCCGCTGACTTGCCTGTTTTCGGTACGCACCGATCCGCTAGGTGGTGGCTATACCATCGTTTCCAACCTTCAGCGAGCGGTAAGAGCATTGAATCCTTTCGATACGGCTGAGTTGGCCAAGCCAGCATTCCAGGAAGGGCAGTTTTATGACCTGTTCGGCGTGGGTCAGGAGTTGAAGCGCTTCGCGGTAATCGCTCCGCTAAGTAACGGCATGGCCCGAGTCAGGTTCACGGCGAAGATGACTTCGAGCTTGCCGCCTGGTCCCGGACGCGGGCGATGGAAGCACTCGAGCGCCAGCTGGTCACGGCGCAAGAGCGATTTCTCCTCCACCCTGGCTATTTGTTGATAGTGAACAACGTTACCATGGCACATGGGCGTGAGGCGTTGGGAGCGCCACAAGAGGCGGTGGCTTCACACGAGCGGCGATTTGTGCGCCAAACTTACCTGCATACCCTTGGCGCGAATGGCTTTGAGTCGGAAGGGCCCGAAGCATGAGTCGGACGACACAATTTGAACCGGAAGGCGGCAACAGCGTGGTGGATTGGCGCATCCTGCTCACTGGAGGCAGCACTGCCGGGCATGTGACGGCTGCCCTCGCGGTGGTCGAGGCCCTGCGCGCCTGTGCGGATTCATCGGGCGCCCAGATATCGTTCCTATATATCGGCAGCAAGACGGGCACCGAACGCACACTTGCTGAGCATGCGGGGGTTGCTTTTCGCGCGGTTCAGACAGGCAAGCTGCGCGCCTACGCAAGTGTGCATAACCTTCTCGACGCCTTCCGGGTCCCGTTAGGCACAGCGCAAGCCTTGTGGGCGCTGGTCCGCTTCCGTCCACACGTCGTACTTACTTAGCACCGGCGGGTTTGCGGCCGTGCCGGCCGCCATCGCGGCCTGGATATTGCGCGTACCAGTGGTGACACACGATCAGACCGCGACGATCGGGCTAGCAAACCAGATCATCTCCGTGTTCTCGCGAGTCACGGCAGTCACCTATGCTGCCTCCCTGAGCGAGCTGCGCCCACGTGCGCGATCCCGGGCCGTAGTCACGGGCAACCCCATCCGCCCTGGCCTCCGCGACGGAGATCCCGCACGCGCCCTGCAGAAGTTTGGCCTTAGGAGGCAAGATCTACCGGTTGTCTATGTCACGGGCGGGTCACTGGGCGCACGCTCCATCAACCGTGCAGTCGAACAAGAGTTGCCCGCAATCCTCACTGCGTGTCATCTGATCCATCAATGCGGTGACCAGTACGATGGCGACGTCAAGGAGGTCGATCGGCTACGCGCACGAGCTCGGGCGCTCCCGGCTGAGATCCAAGGCCGCTACCGTGTCGTGCCCTTCCTGGACGAGGAGACGTTGGCTGACGTCTACGCCTTGGCTGACCTCGTAGTGGGACGAGCCGGTGCGGGGACAACCGCCGAGCTTGCCGAACTCGGCAAAGCGAGCATCTTGATCCCGTTGACCCCGACTCGTCGCGACGAGCAGCGTAAGAACGCGTTGCGGCTGCAGTCCGGCGGCGGGGCGGTCATCATTGAGCAGCCAGATCTCGCTGATCGCAAGCTGCGTGACGTAGCGCTTGAGCTTCTCGGTTCCCCGCAAACGCTTGCGGAGATGTCGGCGAAGGCAGCGCGGCTCGCACGCCCTGACGCGGCTCGCCAGTTAGCCTGGATCGTGGTGGATCTCATAGAGAGCAAGCATTGAAACGGGTCTACAGCAAAATGTGACTGCCTATTCGTTAGAGCGGCTGAGCGATTCCTTACGTGCAGCAAGAGCCAATCCGGCGATTACAACGAGGGTCTTGGAGGACTGCATAGCCGGGGTGGGCTCCCAGATCTGTTGCGTTCTTTATTATCTCGGGAGAGCGCGGCGCAGCAGGTCGCTGACCTATCCTACAAGCATCCAAATGGTTTCGACCGCCTCATGCTCTTGGACGCCGGCGATGATCAGCACAAAGTCCGGCTGCACATATGGTGGCCGGATGACCGTGTTCCCGAACAAATACACAACCATGCCTGGTACTTCAGCTCGACGGTTCTGACCGGAGCGCTGCGATTCCAGATCTACCAGACCGCGCCCGAAGGAGAGGCTAAGCTGCGGTACCGCTCAATGCCACCGCAACGGGACCGCACCGGCTATCGGATGCGGCAAATGGGATCGGCCACGCTGGTGTGCGCATTCGACGCGCTCCTTCGCGAAGGCACCATCTACACGCTCAACCATCAGGTGTTTCACCGAGTCGCCAATGCCAACGATGGGGTCACAGGAACCATCATTATCCACGGTCCTTTCCTGCGTGAGTACTCCGACATCATGGCTGACGAGCCGATCGACCAACAACAGGAGATCCGTGTGCATCACTTCACCATACCCGAGCTGCGGAGCAGAGTTGAGGCCTTCCTGACCGCGATGGAACGCTGAAAGTGGGAGCGAGTGGCAACGGTGATTACGGGCCACCAACCCGCTTACCTACCGTGGATCGGCTACTTTGCCCGCATGCTGGAATGTGACACGTTCGTCGTTGTGGACCATGTGCAGTATGAAAAGAAAGGTTGGCAAAACCGCAACGTGATCCGCTCGGCTGATGGGCAGCTCATGTTAACGGTTCCAGTGATCACTCACGACCGCTTTTACCAACGCATTATGGATGTCGAGATCGCCGTAACACAGGATTGGCAACGAAAGCACTGGCTGAGCTTATACCACAACTACCGCAGTGCGGACCACTTCAAGCAGTATAGCGATGCCTTCGAGGCTGTTTATGTCGGACAGCGCTGGCAACGATTGATCGACCTCAACATTGCATTGCTCCAGCTGATGCTCGACGCCTTTGACATCAAAATCCCAATCGTGTACAGCTCTTCGTTAGGGGTATCCGGAAAAAAGACGCAACTGTTAGCCAGCATGTGCGCCTCGCTAGACGCTTCAGCGATCTTGACGGGTCAGGGTGCTCTTGGGTACGTCGATCCTGAGTCGTTGTTCTCCCTGGGAATCGAGCACCGCCTAAGCCGGTTCTCTCATCCCCGTTACCCACAGCGCTATCAGCCGTTCATCCCGAACATGTCCGCTGTCGACTTGATCTTCAACTGTGGCCCGAAAGCGAAAGATCTGGTCCGGAGGTCGGTTTCGATCTGTCGCTCATAAGCTCAACCAGCCTGCGGGCGCCATCGGTGGGTGCGGGCTGGGCCGTCAGTGGAGCGTCTGGAGCCGCTCGTCAAGGTCGCGCACGCAGGTCAGGCTGGCGCAGCCCTCGGGAAACTGAGCGCGCACGCCGCGGATGCGCTCGACGCCCATCGCGTAACCGGCGGGGACGGCGGCGTCCAAGCCCTCAAGGAGCGCCTCGCTCGCGCCATCCAGTGCCCCGGCGCGGGCGCGGACCAGGCCTAGGTGGCCGAAGGTGTTCGCCTGCCGGTGGATGTTCGCGGGCCTGGTCAGCACGCGATCGAACGACTGGTCGGCGTGGTTGTCGTGGCCGGTTAGCGCCAACGCCACCCCGCGGACGCTATCGAGATGCTGCTCCATCGCATAGCCGTACGTCGCCCGGGACCAGAATCCTCTGGCCCGGTCCCCCCCTTCATCGAAGGCCAAATCCGCGGCATCGACGTCGGTCAGCGCGGCCTTGACATTGCCGGAGGTGACGTGCTGATCGGCTCGCCAGGTCATCAGCCAGCCGCGGGTCCAGCCGTCCGCCTTGGCGGCCTCCTCGACCGCTTGGTCGAACAACGCCAGCGCCCGCGCGGGATCCCCGCCACGGCCGCCGCGGGGAAACGACGAGAACAGGTAGCCGAACGTGCCCAGCGCTGAGGCGTGCAGCGCCGGATCACCCGATCCGGCGGCCACGTCCACGGCGGTCGCGAGATGGTGGTAGGCGACCGCCCAGCGGCCGGCGTTGAACGCCGTCATCCCCGCCTGGGCCTGGGCGCCGGCCACCACGAGGTTGAGCCGGGTACGGTGCGCGTCGGTCATGGGCTGGCTGAGCAGCTCGAGGACGTCGTCCGCGTAGGCGGCCACCATGGGCAGCCGAACACGCTGGTCGGCGCGGTTGTGCTTGGCCGCCAGCTCCGCTGACAGGCGCTCGTGCGCGGCGACCAACGTTGCGTCGACGGTGGCCAACCGGTCGCCGGTGATGCGCTCCAATGCCTCACCGGGGAGCAACGCCGCGGCAAATAGCCCCGTGAGAAGCTGGCGGAGGAAGCTCGCGCGGTCCGTGTCGTCCTCCTCGGTCGGTAGCGCCGCCAAGTCTGCCATGACGCGAGCGCGGGCGAGGCACGCGAACCGGGCTTTAGTCTCGCCGTCCGCGCGTTTCAGCACGACGTCGAGCAAACTGCTGGTAGGCCAGCGAGATCGTGGCTCCAGCCTCCCACGCTCGCACCGTGCGGTCCGCGACCTCCAAACGCTGGCCGAGCTCCTCCTGGCTCATCCGCGACGCAACGCGCAACGCCCACACGAACCGGGCGTCCCAGCACCCCACCACCAGCATGAACTCTCCTCTCCCCCGATAGCGGTCGCAGCGTAGCGGAGCCCGCTGCCCTTCGGTCACGCCGGTTCCGCTTGGCTGCCGCCAGGGTTCCTACCGCCACGAAGGACGCGCATGGGTGAGCGGGCCTCCATCTGGTGAGAGAAGGTGGCGGCCCGCCGAGACGTTCTTCCCCGTCGGTGTGACGGGGTCCGCGCTGGACGTCGTCGAGCGCGCCCGAGCCGTGTGCGCTCGCTGCACGGGTTCGTTCGGCATGCCTGGACTGGGCGCCGCTCAGCTCGCATTACTCGCATTAGGAGGAAAACTCAGCCGCGCCTTTCCAGCTCACCCGGAAGGGGGCGAGTGGTGACCAGGGTAAGACGTTGGTCGCTCGGGTGAGCGCGACGTAGAGCGCGCGGAGCCCGGACGCGTCCCCCGATGGGGGTGGCTCTCGGGCACAGGACTGAAAACAGCTACCGCATATCGGCAAACGCCTGCAGAATAGGTGCTCCGGCACTGTCGCGAACGTTATAGGGGCGAGATGGCCGAGACATCCGCAGTTGTGCCCGATTCCATGGGTTCCATGGAGACCACGGGTTCGATGGAGGAGATCCTCGTGTCGGGTGGCGGGATGGGGAGACTCATCGCGTCGACGGACTGGTCGCTCACCGCGCTTGGGCCGATCCCGGAATGGCCGCAGAGCCTGCGAGCCGGCCTCGGTATATGCCTGTTGTCCCGATTTCCGATGGTGCTGTGGTGGGGCCAAGACCTGCGGATGCTCTACAACGATGGGTACCGGGAGATCCTGGGCGACGACAAGCACCCGGCGGCGCTAGGTGCGCGCGGGGAGGAGGTCTGGGCCGAGCTGTGGGATGTCATCGGCCCCCAGCTGCAGACGGTGCGCAACGGCGGCGACTCTACGTACACGCAGAACCAACGCAGGTTGGTCCCGTGCGAGGATGGCGCGGTCGAGCGATACCACACCCTGTCGCACTCAGCGGTGTACGACGAGCGCGGCGGGATCGGTGGTGTCCTGTCGGTCGTCTTCGACACGACGGATCAGGTGATCGGGCAACGACGGCTCGTCGCACTCCGTACGCTCGCGGCCGAGACCGCCGAGGCCGCGAGCGCGGAGGAGGTGTGCGAGCGGGCGGCCACAGCGTTGGAGGGCTCGCCGGAGGAGCTGCCGTTCGCGCTTCTGTACCTCCTAGAGAACGACGGGACGATCGCGCGCCTAGCCGGCGCGGCGGGGATACGGGCGAGCAAAAGCCCTGTCGAGGCGATGGTCACCTTGGACCGCGACACCTCCGGCTGGCGGCTGGCCGAGGCCGGGTCCACGGGCAACACGGTCGACATCGATGTGTTGCCTACTCGGCGAGCCTGTGACCGGGTCCTCGTCCTGCCGTTGCAACAGTCGGAGGGGTTGGCACCCGAAGGCTTCCTCGTGGCCGGGATCAGCTCGGGGTGCGCCTTTGATACCGGCTATCGCGACTTTTGCGGGCAAGTAGCGCAACATGTCGCGAGCGCGGTGGCCAAGACGCGGATGGAGGAGGCCGAACGGCGCGCCGAGGCGCTCGCCGAGCTCAACCGAGCGCGGACGGCGTTCTTCGGCAACGTGAGCCACGAGTTCCGCACACCGCTCACGCTCCTTCTCGGCCCGATCGAGGATACCCTCGCGGACGTCGAGCACCCCCTGAGCCAACGGCAACGTGAGCGGCTGGAGATCGCGCAACGGAACGCCGTCCGGATGCTGGGGCTCGTCAACACCTTGCTCGACTTCTCCAAGCTCGAGGAGGGCCAGCTCCGCGCCTCGTACGAGCCGATCAACCTCGGTGCACTGACCAGCGAGGTTGCGAGCGTCTTTCGGTCGGGGGTCGAGCGGGCGGGTCTCCGGCTCTCCGTCGAGTGCGCGGAGTGCGAGCCTGTCCACGTGGACCGGGCCATGTGGGAGAAGATCGTCATCAACCTTCTGTCCAACGCGCTGAAGTTCACCCTGTCAGGCCAGATCGCGGTGCGCCTCGAGCGGCGAGGCAACTGTGCCGTGCTGGAGGTGAGCGACACCGGGATCGGGATCCCTCAGGACGAGGTCCCGCGCATCTTCGATCGGTTCCACCGCGTCCGGGCGCCGCGGTGCCGGACTCATGAGGGGACGGGGATTGGCCTGGCCCTCGTCCACGAGCTGGTGAAGCTTCACCACGGCACCATCACGGTGCGCACCGTGGTGGGCGAAGGGTCCTGCTTCACCGTCACGGTGCCGTTCGGGACCGCTCACCTGCCCGCCGACCGGCTCCGCGCCCCGTCCGAGCGTGGGGGCGCAAGGCCACTCGCCCAGGTACTCGCCGAAGTTCACGCTGAGGAGGCGGCCCGCCGGTTGCCCGGCACCGACGCCGTCACCGGAGCTGGTGGCACTCGCGAGACCCGTGGGCGCATCCTCGTCGTCGACGACAACGCCGACATGCGCCGTTACGTCGGCAGGCTGTTGAGCGCGCACTGGGAGGTCGAGGCGGCCGCGGACGGCCTGGCGGCCCTCGCCGCCGCGCGCAGGCAGGCACCTGACCTCGTGCTTACCGATGTTATGATGCCGGGCTTGGATGGATTCGCCTTATTACGAGCGCTACGCGGAGATCCTGGCACGAGCCGGGTCCCCGTCGTGATGGTCTCGGCTCGCGCTGGCGAGGAGGCGGCGATCGAGGGGCTCGACGCGGGTGCGGACGACTATCTGGTGAAGCCCTTCTCCGCCCGTGAGCTGGTAGCCCGGGTCCGGGTGAACCTTGAGATGGCCCGCGCGCGCGAGGCCGCCGCCCGGCGCGCCGACGAGCATGCGCGCGTCCTCAGCGGGCTCGCGGACGCGGCGACGGTGCTGACCTCGGCCGCGTCCCTCGACAGCGTCCTGCGAGAGGTGACCGAGCAGGCGCGGGACCTGATCGGCGCTCATCAGTCGGTCACGAGCATGACCGTCGACCACAACTGGGCACAAGCGATCACGTTCGTGTCCCTGTCCGACAAGTACGCGGCGTTTCAGGGCTACGACGAGCTACCGGACGGCAGCGGGATCTACTCCTCGGTCTGCCGTCACAACAGCCCGATGCGGCTCACGCATGCCGAGCTGACGTCCCACCCGGCCTGGCGCGGCTTCGGCAAGAGTGCCGACCGCCATCCTCCGATGCGTGGCTGGCTCGCTGCCCCCCTTACCTCCCGCGATGGGAAGAATCTCGGGTTGCTCCAGCTCTCGGACAAGTACGAAGGCGACTTCACCGATCAGGACCTCGCGATCCTCACGCAGCTGGCCGCGATCGCGGCCGCGCGGATCGAGCGCGCCCAGGTCGAGGACCGCGTCCGGCAGGTCTCCGAGATCCTTCAGCACAGCCTCCTGCCCTCACGAATGCCAAAGCTTGACAACGCACGTGTCGCGGCGCGCTACCTGCCAGGAAGCCGTGACATCGACATCGGCGGGGACTGGTACGACGTCGTGGCGATGCCCGGTGAGCGCCTCTTGCTCGCCATCGGCGATGTGGTCGGCCATGGCGAGCGGGCGGCCGCGGCCATGGGGCAGCTTCGCAACGCCGTGCGCGCCTACGCCTGGGAGGGCCTGAGCCCGTCGGCCGTCTTGCAGCGCTTGAACCGCCTCGGTGAGGCGTTGGGCGAGCAGCATTTCTCCACGGCGGTCTGCATGTGCTTCGACCCGCGGACCGGGCTGCTGCGCTATGCCAACGCGGGCCACCCGCCGCCGGTCGTCGTCAATCCGGACGGCAAGACCCGTCTGCTCGAGGGTGCTCGGGGCGTGCCGATCGGCGCGGTGGGCCACTCGAGCTATGTCGAGGTCGAGACGAGCCTGGAGGCAGGCTCGACGCTGATGCTCTATACCGACGGCCTCGTCGAGAGCCGGACCCGAGGGCTCGATCAAGGGCTCGCCGACCTCGATGTCGCGCTCGCCGATGGTCCAGGTGACCTGGAGGAGTTGCTCGACCATGTGGTCGCCACGGTGCCGGACAAGACCCGGGACGACGATCTCGCGCTCGTGGGGCTGCGGGTGCTCCACCGCCCGGTGACCAACCTCGCGCTACGCCTGCCCGCCGTACCCGACGCGCTGGCGCTACTGAGAAGCCAGGCGCGGGGGTTCCTCGAGCAGGCTGGTGTTCCGTCCGACGATGTGTACGAGCTGATCGTCGCGCTCGGCGAGGCCGCGGCGAACGCGATCCAGCACCCGGTTGCCCCTAGTCAACCCTTCTTCGAGGTCAGCTTGACGGCGAGCGCGACCGAGGTCACCGGGACCGTACGCGACTTCGGGAGGTGGGAGAGCAACTCCAAGGCGGACGATCGAGGCCGAGGCCTGCCGTTCATGGCCGCGCTGGCGGAGGTCGGGATCACCGAGCACCCTGATGGGACGACCGTCTCCCTGCAACGCACGTTGCGAGAGCGGCTGTAGTCGTGGCGGGACATCCCGGCCGTCCGACCGATCCCACGTTGAAGTTCGAGTGGCAGGAGGAGATCCTCGTCGCCTGCCTGACCGGGGAGATCGACCTCGCCTCCACCGAGGGGTACCTGCAGTCGATCATCGAGACCTCGCAGGCGCGTCCCCTCGGGGTCGTCCTCGACCTGTCCGATGTGCTGTACTTGGACAGCGCCGGCGTGCGGCTCCTGTTCCTCGCCCACCGGGAGCTGAACCGCACCCGGGTCCCCGTCGTCGCGGTGCTCCCACGCCTGGAGGTCGTACGCCGGATCCTCTCGGTGGCCGAGGTTCCCACCGTCCTCCCCGTCGGTGACACCCGCAGCGCGGCGATCGCGCAGATCAAGCTCGACAAGGCGGCCACCACCGCGGCGCAGCTGCAACACGCGCTGGAATCGCGCGTCGTGATCGAGCAAGCCAAGGGAATCCTCGCCGAGCGCCACAACGTCGACCTAGAAGAGGCCTTCGAGCGGATGCGCGCACTCTCACGCCGCAGCCGCCGCAGCGTCCGCTCGATCGCCACCGACGTCGTCGGCGGAACCATCGACATCTCCGCCTGACCGCCGCCGGGCCGGGCTCGTCTGGCCGGGAGGGTGCTTTGCCGACAGCCATACGGAACCTAACATGAACATTTATGAACATGTCGACTGCAACATCCCAGGCGCCCAGCGTCGGCCAGGGCTTTGACCCACAGCGTCCTTACCGAGATTGCTCGGCCTTGGATCTCGCCGACTGGCTAGAAGCCCAGCACAACTTGGGCGAGTACGAAACGGCCCTAGTGTTCGAGCTTGCAGCACGGGCACTCGAACTGGAGGCCCTGAAACGTTCTGACACGTAGGTGGCGCCCCTGAAGGTCATACACCTCACCCCGTTCCCTGCCCCAACTCCGCTCCTCACTGAGCGGAGGGAAACCGAGGTACGGCGCATTTTCGGACGGGACGTCGAGATTGTGCATCTGTCAGAGGTGGGGATGACGCCGGCTGAGCTACTCCATGCCATTCAGGCGATCGACCCTGACGCCATAGTCATCGGGTCGGCAGCCTCACCCTACCGAGAGGCGATCGACAGTATGCCTGGCGGGCCCTTGATCCTTCATCCGGTTCTCGAGGAGTACCGCACTCTTCGAGGAGAAATCCAACAACGCCACCTTGGCTTCGGGGTGATGCGAGCGCATGGCCGGATGCTCTTGGCGGATGGGGCGTTGGCCGCGCGCCCAGCGATCGACGAGGAGTTGGCGGTCCAGCGAAGACACCGTAGTCACTGACGTGGCTGGTGGAACCATCGACATCTCCGCCTGACTGGTTCACCAGGAAGAGGGCAGTCCCCCCGAGGGCGCGGCGTCCTCCTACCCCGGAGGGCGCCGCGCCCTCCCCCCTTCAGCTCCGCGTCCAGCTTGCCCGCGGTTCGCGTGAGCTGGGTGCCCCTTCGATGTGACTCAGCCGGGGAGGTAGCGGATGTGCGATCTGATCGAGACGCATTGATCTACCACCTCCTCCACCATTTGCCCCTTCATGCGACCAACGGATACGCGACAGTCTGGGGCATACCCCGAAGGATCTCCATCGTTGGTAAGTCGCGGAAAAGTCGCAAGACAGTCACCGGGACCCACATTCCGCCGGCTCTGTTACCGTACTGCGACCTAGGGGTTGTGGCCATCGAGCGGGATGTGCCTCACACTGCTAGGTCGAGATCCTTTCGGGAGAGACGGCGTCCATGCATCTTCGTGTCGTTGCGCTGATTCTGATTGCGGTCATGGTGGTGGCATGCGGCGGTGCGCCCGATACGGCGGGGCGTGGGGACCAGGAGGCGGAACCGGTAGTGGTCATGTGCATCGTCGACCAAGTGTGGTGTCAGGTCGCCGTCGACGCGTTCAGCGCCGAGACCGGTGTCGACGCCAGCTTCGTTCGCCTGTCCGCTGGCGAAGGGCTCGCGCGTATCAAGGCCGAGGCGGGTGATCCATCGTTCGACGTGTGGTTCGGTGGACCGAGCTTCTTTCCGGTAGCCGCGGCCGTGGAGGGCCTGATCGAGCCATACGTGTCACCGAACGCCGCCGCGATCCCCAGCCAGTTCAAGGATCCCTCAGGCACCTGGACCGGGGTCTACCAGGGAGTCGTCGGCTTCTGCTCTAACCGGCAGATCTTGGAGGAGCTCCAGGCGAGCGCTCCCTCCTCGTGGAGGGGGCTGCTGGACCCGGTGTTCGTCCGGAACGTCGCCATCGCGGACCAGCGCACATCCGGCACCGCGGTGACCGCCGCGGCCGCCTTGGTCGCCCTGCTCGGCTCTGAGGATGCCGCCCTCGACTACCTCCGGCAGCTCGACCCAAACATTCTCCAGTACACCAAGAGCGGCTCGACCCCCGGCAGGATGGCGGCATCCGGTGAGGTCGCGACCTCGGTGATCTTCGCCCATGACTGCATCTCCATAGGCATGGAGACCGGCGTCGACCTGGTCGTCTCCTTCCCTGTCGAGGGAACGGGGTTCGAGATCGGGCAGGTGTCGATCCTCGCGGGGACCCCGCACCCGAGCGCCGCCCGGACGTTCGTCGACTGGTCATTGACGGCGGGCGCGCAGGAGCTGGCCGCGACGGCCAAGGCGTTCCAGATCCCCACCCACCCCGATGCCGCGGTTCCTCCAGAGTCTATACCGCTTACCGACGTCCGGATGGCGCCCGGGTATACGCGCGAACTCGCCGAGCGTCTCGAAGCGGGGGATTTCGTGAACCGATTCGGCGCCGAGATCCGGAACGGTGTGACCGCCCCTGCCGCCTGATGATGCTGAAGAGAGCGGAGACACCGGGTCCTTGGCCAAGATGGTCGGTGGCATTTGGCGGTCGCGGCGCCCGTGTGATGACCTCGATTCGGGGGCACGGCGTGCTCGGGGTCGGGGTCGGTCTCGCGATGCTCCTCGTCGCGACGTTCGTCTTGTACCCCATCGTCCAAACTATGACTTATGCGCTGGACGGGCAGGCGCGTACGGTATGGGAGGGATTGCTCCGCTCGGCGGAGACGGCGCGGGTGATCCGCAACACCCTCGTGATCGGCGTCGCCACGGGCACCCTTGGGACGCTGCTCGGCCTGGTCATGGCACTCATCCAGACAAGGACCGAGTTTCGCTTCAAGCGGGCGCTGCACCTCATCGCGCTGATCCCGATCGTCTCACCGCCGTTCGCGGTCGCGATGTCCATCATCACGTTGTTCGGGCGCAGTGGTCTGATCTCGAGGCGGTTGTTCGGTGTCCGCTACGACATCTTTGGCGCCGACGGATTGATCCTCGCGCTGGTCATCACCTTCATGCCTGCCGCGTACCTGAGCCTGGTGGGAATGCTGCAGTCCTTCGACTCGTCGTTGGAAGAGGCGGCCGCTGACCTGGGAGCGAGCACGTGGACGCGCTTCCGCACCGTGGTGTTTCCGCTCTTAGGCCCTGGCATCGCCAACTCGTTCCTGCTCCTGTTCGTCTCGGCGATCGCGGACCTCGGGAACCCGATTATCCTCGACGGCGGCTACACGGTGCTCTCGTCACGACTGTGGCTCGCGATCATCGGTGAGTCCGACCTCGCCGAGGGCGCCGTCCTTTCCTTGCTGCTCTTGGTCCCCTCGCTGATCGTGTTCGTCCTGCAGTACGCGTGGCTGCGGCGGCGGTCCTTCGTGACGGTCACCGGGAGGCCGGTGAGCCGCCTCCATCCCATCACCCAGCGCAACATCACGTGGCCGCTGTACGGGGTCGCGCTGCCCACCGCGCTCATGATCGTGCTGATCTACGGATATATCGTCGTCGGAGCGTTCACCAAGGTGTGGAACATCAACTTCACACCGTCACTCGAGCACTTCGCCTACGTGTTCCGGGGGCCAGGCCGGGAGGCTATCGGCGACTCGTTCGTCCTCGCGCTGGCGGCGATGCCGTTGGCGGGCCTTGCCGGGCTGCTGCTGGCCTTCGCCGTCACGATGCGGAAGTTCCCGGGTCGGCGCGTCGTCGACTTCGCCTCGGTCGTGGGTGTCGCCATACCGGGGACCGTTGTGGGGATCGGCCTGATCCTGGCCTTCAACCAGCCCTCGCTGGGAGGTCTCGTTCCCAGGCTCACCCGTACGGCGGCGATCATCGTCTTCGCCCTGACCGTCCGGAGCCTGCCCGGAGTCGTACGGGTGACGGCCGGCGCGTTGAACCAGCTGGGATCGAACCTCGAAGAAGCGTCGCTCACACTCGGCGCCACCCGCGGCCGGGCCCTCCGAACGGTGGTGCTTCCCCTGATCCGACCGGCCGTGTTCGGTGGCCTGGTGTGGAGCTTCGCCCGCTCGATGACCTCGCTGTCCGCGATCATCTTCTTGGTGACGCCCCAGTGGCGGATGATCACGAACGAGATCCTCAACGAGGCGCAAGCGGGCCGGTACGGCAACGCCGCCGCCTTCAGCGTGGTGCTCGTGGTGGTCATGGTCGCCGCGATGAAGCTGCTCGCCATGCTGACCGGGTTCCGCCCAACGAACCAGCTCGGAACGGAGTGACTGAGAGCGGTATGCCCAAGGCGGAAGGCGGGGAGCTGAACGGAACGTCCGAGCCGGACCGCCCGTTGCTCGAGGTGGCGAGCGTCGAGAAGGTGTTTCGCTCGCGGGGTGGGCGCACGATCGCCCTGGACAAGATCGACCTGGATGTCGAGGAGGGGGAGTTCCTCACCATCCTCGGCCCGTCAGGATGCGGCAAGACGACGCTGCTCCGCATCCTCGCGGGCTTCGAGCGGCCAGACGCGGGGGAGGTGCTCCTCGAGGGGCGCGCCATCACCGCCCTGCCTCCCAACAAGCGGCCGTTGGCCATGGTGTTCCAGAGCTTCGCGCTCTTCCCTCACCTCACCGTCTTCGACAACGTGGCGTACGGCTTGCGCATCGCCAAGGTGCCCAAGGCCGAGCTGCGGGAACGGGTCGAGGTCGCGTTGATGATCATCAACCTGGCGGGCCTCGAGGATCGCCTCCCGAGCCAGCTGTCGGGTGGGCAGCAGCAACGGGTCGCCCTCGCGCGTTCGATCGTCGTCCGGCCACGGGTGCTGCTGCTCGACGAGCCTCTTTCCAATCTCGACGCTCGACTTCGCGAGCAGATGCGGGCGGAGCTGCGGCGCATCCAACGTCAGCTCGGGATCACGAGCATCTACGTGACGCACGATCAGGCGGACGCGATGGCGATGTCCGATCGGATCGTCGTGATGAACGAGGGCAGGATCGAGCAGATCGGCACGCCCACGGAGGTCTATGAACGACCGGCTTCCCTGTTCGTGGCGGACTTTATCGGTCAGGCCAACGTGCTGGAAGCGGAACTGACGCACGTGGGTGACGGCACCGTGACGGTCGTCGTGCTGGGCCAGCAGCTCACGATCCCCGCCGCGGTCGCTCCACCCCCCGGTCGCGTCACCCTTGTCATCCGGCCCGAAGACGTCAAGATCGCGCCCCTCTCGCTCGACCCCGCGGAGGTGGGCGACCTGTGCGCCACCGGCCGCGTGAGAAGTCACGAATACCTGGGATCCCTGATCCAGTGCGTGGTCCAGCTAAGGGACGGCACCGTGCTGATCGCGCGAATCCCCAAGCGGATCGGCAACGCGGACGCGTTCATCGGGGGGTTTAGCCCGGACACCGAGGTGCGAGTCGCGATCCCGTCCGCGGCCGTCCGCCCCGTCCACCCGCGCTAACCCCGATTATCCTGCACTGTGCAGAGTTAGTCCGGTATTCCGGACTAACTCTGCACGATACGGCATCGCCTGAAGCTACTCGGCGAGTAGCCGGTAGCCGACGCCTCGGACGTTGGCGATGGTGACGCCACCGGTCTGAGCGGAGGGGAGCTTCCGGCGAAGCCGGTAGACGGCGTTCTTGACCAGGGGATCGCTGACCGCCAGCTGTGCGACGCCCCACACTTCCCGGACCAGCTCAGCGGTGGGGACGACCCGGTCCCTGTGGACCGCAAGATGGCGAAGAAGGTCGAACTCGAGTGGGGTCAGGTCCATACGCTGCCCCTCGATGGCGGCCTCGTGGAGGCTTGAGTCGACGGTCAGGCAACCGACCCTCAGGATCCTGGGACTCGCCCTCGTCCGCCGGAGGACGGCACGGACCCGCAAGGTCAGCTCCTCGACGCTGAACGGCTTGGTGATGTAGTCATCGGCGCCGGCCGCGAGCCCCCGGTTCTTATCGGCTTGGTCCGACCTCGCGGTCACGAGAATGACCGGCACGTATGTACGAAGCTGCTCGCAGAGCGAGATCCCGTCGCAGTCGGGGAGGTTCAGGTCGACGAGAGCGAGATCCACCTCTTGTGAGCGGACGACCTCCAGCGCCTGCCTGCCGTCATATGCGGGGATCGCCTCAAAGTGCTCATTTTGTAGGGCATACGAGAGCACGGACACCAGCTGTGGCTCGTCGTCCACCACCAAGACACGGGGCTGGCGGTGCTCGACGTTCATTCGGCCGCTCGGAGCCGCGGGAGCGCGATCAGGAACGCGGCACCCTTTCCCAGGTTTGTGTCCACCCGCACGGTGCCTCCATGCAGTGAGGCGATCGTGCTCACGATGGACAGGCCCATCCCCGTCCCCCCGCTGTGCGAGACGAAGCGTTGGAACGCTTCCTTGCGCGTTTCGGGGCTCATGCCATCACCGTCATCCCAGACCGACGTCACGACGTCGGTCGCGGTCTGAAAGACCGACAGCGTCACGGTGCCTCCGCGACTCGTATGGCGAATGGCGTTCTGGAGCAGGTTGGTCACGGCCTGCTGCAAGAGCGTGCGATCCGCCATGACCTGATCCATCACCTGGGGGTAATCGATAACGATATGTTGCTCCCTGCGATCCGCCAACCGGCGCATCGACCTCCACGAGCTGCGGAGAATGTCGCGAACGTCGGTGGGTGCGAATGTCGGCGAGAACACCCCTAGCTCGATGCGGGTCTCGGTGAGAATGTTGTCAGCGAGGATCGTCAACCGGTCGGTGGCTTCGGCGACCTCAACCAAGAGTTCTTTCTTTTTCTCGTCGAACGATTGGTCCGACAGCAAGATGTCAACAGACATCTGCACCAAGGTGAGCGGTGTCTTGATCTCGTGGGCGAGTACGACGAATTGGTCCTCTCGCGTTGCGACACGCAGGTGAGATTGGGCCAGGTTCGCCCGCGTCCGGTACCACAATAACCCAAAGGCGAGCGAGAGGCCCAGCCCGGCGATCGCCAGCACCGGTGCCACCGTCTCAGCGAACACCCGCGGATCATAGCCAGCGTGCTGGCCTCAGTGAACACGTTACGCTCCGCAACCACGTGCAGGTGTCGTGATCACTCGATCCACAGCGCGTCGTGGGCCGGGGTCCAGGGGTCGTAGTGGAGATCCCATGGCTTGCCACAGGTCGGGCACCGGAGGGTGACAAAGCCGATCTGGCTCAGCTCGTCGAGCGCGACGGCGGTCGGCTGGTCGCAACAAGGCGTGGTGGAGCGGCACAGGCCGGCGGCGACCTCCGCTGCTCGGCGCCATGTACCGGGAGTGATCGGCTTGGAACTGTCCGGAACGTTCATACCGCCAGCATCGTGCCTTCGGGCGCTACCAGCGAGGGTCGGGGACGGGCCGCGAGGGTGTCGTCCGCGGGCCGAGGCGGGCGGTTCGCGAGGCGATAATGTGTTTGTAGACATGGATGTGTTTGATGCGCTGGCCCGGTCGCGGGCGCGAGGTGAGCGGGTCGTCCTGGTGACGGTGCTGGATGTGGGAGGCGATGCGCCGTCTCACCCCGGCGCGAAGCTGGTGGTCGGCGACGACGGCGTGATCGCGGGAACGTTGGGATGCTCCGAGTTCGACAGCGCGGGCATCGAGCTGGCCGGCGAGGCGATCCAGCGGGAAGGCCCGGTGCGGCGGCGGCTCGAGTTCGGGACGCACGGCCATGACCGGGCCCTCGAGCTATTCGCCGAGCTGCACCTGCCCGAGCCCGCGGTGATCGTCCTGGGCGCGAACCCTGTCGCGCGCGCGGTGGCCGAGCTCTCCCGCGCGGTCGGCCGGCGGGTCGTCCTCGTTGCCCCTGGGGGTGACACGGCCGTTGGCGGAGGCGTCGAGGTCAAGGCCGACGACCCTCCTCGCTACCTCCTCGCCGCCCCGCCCGGCCCGCAGGACGCGATCGTCGTCAGCGACCACGACGCCGCGTATGTCGAGGAGGTGCTGCGCGTCGCCCTCGCGAGCGAGGCGTTCTTCGTCGGGATGCTCGGCAGCCGCCGCCACGCGCCCGAGGTGGTCCGCCAGCTGCGCGAGCGAGGCATCCCCGAGGAGCACGTGACCCGCCTCCACTCGCCGTGCGGCCTCGACATCGGCAGCCGCACCCCTGAGGAGATCGCGCTGTCCATCGTCGCCGAGATCGTCGCCACCGAGCGCGGGCGCTCGGGCGGCTCGATGAAGCTGGAGTGGTGACTACGGCTCGGGTGTGGGTGCCCGACGACCGGGTCGAGGCGCTCCAAGTTTCGACACCTGAGGGCTGGGCCGCAGTCGCGCTGGCGGACCTGCGGTCGACGATGAGCGACCACGCCCACGCGGAGAAGAAGGCCGCGCTGTCCGCGCTGTCGCTTCTCAACCGCGAGCCGAGCCGCACCGATCTGGTCGGGCGGATGGCGAAGCTCGCTCGCGAGGAGCTCCGCCACCTCGACCAGGTGCTCGGCCACCTGCGCGACCGGGACTGGGCACTCCAACCGGACCGGCCGGACCGCTACGCCGGCGCCCTGCTCGCGCACCGCCGGCGGGGTGGGGACGGCGACCTCGCCGACCGGCTGCTGTGCGCCGCCTTGATCGAGGCGCGCTCGTGGGAGCGGCTCAACCTGCTGGGCGAGGCGTTGCTCCAGACCAAGGAGGCCGCCCTAGCCGCGTTCTACACCGAGCTGGCCCGGTCCGAGGCCGGTCACTACCGCGTGTTCGTCGACCTCGCGGTCGCCGAATGCCCCGGCGAGGACATCCCCCGCCGCCTCGCCCAGCTCGCGACCTTGGAGGCCGGGATCGTCGCCGGGCTACCCCACGAGCCCCGCATACACTAGAGCGCTGAAGAGACCGGGCGGAACCCGACGAGGCGTGACCTTGGGGAAAGGGCCCATGGAAGTCGGGATATTGGGGCCGCTGACCGTCACCGAAGACGGGCGGCCGGTCGAGATCGCGGGCGCCAAGCCGCGCGCGCTGCTCGCCATGCTCGCGGTTCGCGCGGGCCGGGTGGTGACGGCGGGCGAGCTGGTAGACGATCTGTGGGGCGACGACCTGCCCTCGGACCCGTCCAACGCCCTCCAGCGCCTCGTGTCCCGCCTGCGCAAGGCGCTCGGTCCCGGGCGTGTGGAGTCGAGGTCCGCCGGGTACCGCCTCGACGTATCGCCGGTTGCGGTCGACGCGGTGCGCTTCGAGCGGCTGGCGAGCGAGGGGCGAGCCGCGCTCGACGAGGGTCGCGTCGAGGTCGCCGCCACGCGGCTTCGTGAGGCGCTCGACCTGTGGCGTGGTCCCGCCCTCGCCGACTTCGCCGAGCAACGCTTCGCGCGCCCAGATCGCATACGCCTCGAAAACTTGCGGATCGGTGCGGTCGAGGACCTTGTGGAGACCAACCTCGCGATAGGGGCAACCAGCACGCTCGTCGCCGAGCTGGAGGCGCTGGTCCACGAGTACCCACTGCGGGAACGGCTGCGCGGCCAGCTCATGCGGGCGCTGTACCGCACGGGTCGCCAGGCCGACGCCCTCGCCGCCTATCAGGACGCGCGGGTGACGCTCGCCGAGCGGTTGGGGCTGGACCCAAGCCCTGAGCTCCAACGATTGCAGGCCGCCATGCTCGCGCGGGACGCGGCCCTGGACCCGCCCGCGCGGCCGAGGACCAACCTGCGCGCCCCGCTGACAAGCTTCGTCGGCCGGGACGCGGAGGTGCGGCAGGCCCGCGCGCTTCTCGGGAAAGAGCGGCTGGTCACGCTGACCGGTCCCGGCGGGTCGGGCAAGACCCGGTTGGCGCTTGAGGTCGCGGCGCAGTCGGTGGAGTCGACCCCAGACGGCGTCTGGCTGGTCGAGCTCGCCCCGCTCCGCGACCCGTCCGCCGTTCCCCATGCCCTTGCGTCGGTGCTCGGGGTGACCGGCCCACCGTTGGCCGCGCGGCGCGTGGCGTCGGCTGGCGATCCTCTCCAACGGATCCTCGCGCGGCTGGCCACCAAGCGGCTCACGCTCGTGGTCGACAACTGCGAGCATCTCGTCGACGCCGCCGCGACGCTGGCCGAGGCGATCCTGGGCGCGTGCCCGGGCGTGCGGATCCTCGCCACCAGCCGCGAGGCGCTGGGCGTGCCGGGCGAGACCCGCTGGCCGGTGCCGGCCCTCCGCATCCCGGACGCCGCTCGGCTGTTCGAGGAGCGGGCACGGGCGGTGCGCTACGACTTCTCGCCCTCCGACGAGGATGCCGAGGTCATCGCGGAGATCTGCCGCCGCCTGGATGGGCTGCCCCTCGCGGTCGAGCTCGCCGCCGCGCGTGTGCCAGCGCTGCCGCTCCGGGCGATCGCCGAGCGGCTTGACGACCGGTTCCGGCTGTTGACGGGCGGGAGCCGCACCGCATTGCCGCGCCAGCGCACGCTTCGCGCGGTCGTGGACTGGAGCTGGGACCTGCTTGCCGAGACCGAGCGCCTCGTGCTCCGCCGCCTTTCGGCCTTCGCGGGTGGCGCGACGCTGGAGGCGGCCGAGGCCGTGACGCCCGACGTCCCGGGCCTGCTGGATGTCGTCGCGCGCCTGCTCGACAAGTCGTTGCTCATGACCGAGAAGGGGGGTGACGGCAGGCTCCGCTACCGGATGCTCGAGACCGTCCGGGTCTACGCGGCGGAGCGACTCGCGGAGGCTGGTGAGGCGAGCGGTACCAGGCGCGCCCACGCGGAGTTCTTCGTGCGACTGGCCGAGGCGGCAGAGCCGGAGTGCCGGTCCAAGCGACAGGTGGAGGCGATGCAGCTCCTCGATGCCGAGCAGGACAACGTGAACGCCGCGCTGGGCTGGGCCGTCGATGCGCGGGAAGGCGAGATCGCGTCACGCCTGGCCGGAGCGATGGCGTGGTTCTGGTGGCTGCGAGGCGGGCGGGCGCACGCGGCCGCCCAGCTTGACGCCGCATTGCAGGTGACCGACGCCTCGCCGACCCGGCACCGGGCACGAGCGCTGCTGTTCCGTGCCGCCTTCGACATGAACGATATGAAGGACTGGTCGGGGTGGAAGCCTCTGCTCGACGAGGCTCACCGTACCTACCTCCAGCTTGGGGACAGCCTCGGGGCGGCGTTCGTCGACCTCTGGCGCTCGTGGGCGTTGATCATCGAGGGCGACCGTGACGGCGGGATCCGAGTGCTCGACGCGGCGCTCGAGGTGTTCGACGGCGCCGGAGACGACTGGAGCTACGCGAACGGCGTGTTGGGGCGGGCGGCAAACGCGCTCTACAGCGGCGACATCGCGGCGGCGGCGCGGGACGGCGCCGAATGCCTCGATCGGTTCAGGGTCGTCGGCGACCAGTGGATGATCGCGTCCGCGATGCAGGTACTGGCCACCGTGGCGGAGGTGCGGGGCGACTACCACGCCGCGGTGACCCTTGTCGAGGAGGCGCTGGTCATGACACGGACGGTCGGAGCCACCGATACGGTTCCCTTCTTCCTCGCCCGGCTCGGGAACCTGTTCGCCCTGCAAGGTGAGCTCGACCGCGCGGACACGCATCTCGCGGAGGCACTGGGGGCGGCGCGGGCTGTGGGCTACGGGGGCACCGTCGCGTTCGCGTACTTCGGGATGGGGTTGGCCTCACGCCGGCGCGGAGCCCTGGACCAAGCCCGAGCACATCTCGAGGAGTCCCTGGCCTTGTCCCATGCGGAGGGCCTCAACGTGATGGCGGCTCCGACGTTTGCCCATCTCGGGTTCGTGCTCGAGCTGCAAGGTGACCACCAGAGGGCCGAGACGATGCACCGTGAGGGATTGCGGCTGGCGGGACAATTCGCCGATCCTCGTGCGCTGGCACTGGCGGCCGAGGGGCTCGCCGGCGTGGCCGCGGCGGTCGGCAACGCGGAGCGAGCGGCGTTGCTCCTCGGCTGGGCGGCGGCGGCGCGGGCCTCCGCCGGCGCACCGCTCCCACCGGCCGAGCGAATAGACGTCGACCGCGCCGAGGGCGCCGCGCGCCGCGCCCTCGGCGAGTCGCGGATCACCGAGGTGCTGGCGCGCGGCGCCGCCATGTCACTCGACCAGGTGACCGAGGGCTGGCTTACCGCATCCGCTGGAACCGTCGAACCGCCAGCGTGAAGAACACGGCCGTGATCGCGGCCGTCCACGCCAAGGACGCGGCCACGAGCGACCCCGCGGGCTCGCCGGCGAGCAGCGCCCGTATCGCATCCGTCGTGATGGTGACGGGGTTCACGTTCACGAACGCCTGAAGCCAACCCGGCATCGTTTCGGCCGGCGCGAACGCAGAGCTGGCGAACGTCAAGGGGAACAGCCAGCTCATCCCACCCGACTGGACGGCCTCGGGCGACCGGAGCGTCAGCCCGATCACCGCGCCGACCCAGCACAGCGCGATGCCGAATGCCCATGCGAGCAGGCACGCGCCGACGACGGAGGTCGGGCCTCCGGTGATGCGGAAGCCCATTAACATGCCCACCGCCCCGAGGAGCACGGTGTTGAACGCCATGCCCACGGCGTCGGAGAGGATCCGCCCCGTCAAGACCGCCGATCGGGCGATCGGTAGCGACCGGAACCGGTCGACGAAGCCCTTCGCGACGTCCGTGTTCAGCCCCAGTGCGGTGCTGAACGTCGCGAACGCGATGAACTGCACCAAGATGCCGGGCATGAGAAAGTTGATGTACCCGCCACCTCTGCCCCCTATCGCTCCCCCGAACACGTAGTTGAACAGCAGCAAGAACATGATCGGCTGGATGACGGAGAAGAAGATCGTCTCAGGAGCGCGGACGAGGGCGGTCAGGTTCCGGCGGGCGATCAGCAGCGATTGGCTCGCGATCGCCCGTGGGCCTGGCCTTGCAGGGTGCCCGCGATCCCGCACGGCGGGTCCACCTCGTGTCGCGGTGGTTGTGGCGGTCATGCGGCTTTCCTCCTGTGGCGACGTTTGCCCGAGGCTGCCCCCGCCGCGGGCGCGGGTTGGCTGCGGTGCCCGGTGAGCTGCAGGAACACGTCGTCGAGGCTCGGGCGGCGCAGCGCCAGGTCGGCGATCCTGATCCCGGCGGTGTCCAGCTGCCGGACCGCCGCCGCGACCAGCGCCGGGTCGTCGACGGAGACGCCGACGAGCCGTCCCTCCCGGTCGACGACCGGGGCGCCTCCCGCCAGCGTCGCGAGCGTCGCGGCGGCCTCGTCCAAGCGGGACGGGTCCTGCGGCCGGACCTCCAGGAACTGGCCGCCGGTCTGCGCCTTCAGCTGGTCCGACGTCCCACGCGCGATCACCCGGCCCTGGTCCAGCACGGTGATGGTGTCGGCCAGGTGGTCGGCCTCCTCCAGGTACTGCGTGGTCAGCAGCACGGTCGTGCCGTCGGCCACCAGCTCGCGGATGGTGCCCCACAGCTGGATCCGGCTGCGGGGGTCGAGGCCCGTGGTCGGCTCGTCGAGGAACAAGACCTTCGGCCGTCCCACCAGGCTGGCGGCCAGGTCGAGGCGGCGCCGCATCCCTCCCGAGTACGTTCGCGCGCGGCGGTCCCCGTCGCTCGCGAGGTCGACGCGGTCGAGGAGCGCACGGGCCCGCGCGCCGGCGTCCGCTTTGGCGAGGCCCAGCAGCCGGCCGATGATCTCCAGGTTCTCGAAGCCCGTGAGGTGGTCGTCGACCGCTGAGGTCTGGCTCGTCAGCCCGATCACCGACCGCACCCGCGAGGGTTGGCTGACGACGTCGTGGCCGGCGACGCTCGCGCGACCGGACGTCGGCTGTAGCAAGGTCGCGAAGATCCGGACCGCCGTGGTCTTCCCGGATCCGTTGGGGCCGAGCAGGCCGAGCACCGTGCCGGAGGGAACCTCTAGGTCGATCCCGTCCAAGGCGCGGATGTCGCCGAACGACTTGGCGAGCCCCTCAGCCTGGATAGCGATGGTCATCGCGTTCTCCATTCCACTCGTTCATCCGCGGCATGGTGCCGTGGATGCCTGTCAGCCGGCTCCACGTACGCTGACACGCCGGTGACCGCCTCCGAGCGGTAGCCTCCGGCCGGATGGCCCGTGCCCATAGTTATTTCCTCCCGGACGCTAACCCTGAATGCACCGTCAACTCAGCCACCGGAGGCAACTTTCCCGCGCCTGCGCGGGGAAAGTGGCCCTTGTTATCAGGCACCTGCCCCTGACGCAGGTTTTCCCGCGTGCACGCGGGAAAACCCTGAGGGTCCAGGCCAAGACGGGCTTGCGGCGCAGGATGCGATCGGTGGATTTAGGCTAACGCTCATCCCTTTGGGCTCGGGCGATCGCGTCAGACCCGCCCTGGGAAGAGACAGAATGGGTGACCGGCCGGGTCGAGCATCACGCGGACATGCGCTTGTGGTTGGTGGTCGGCGAGCCTGGCCCCCACATCAAGCGCCCAGGCCATTCCCGCTTTGAGGTCTTCGACGGCAATGTCGAGATGCGACGTCATCTGCTGCTCGCCGGGCGCCGTAGGCCAGACTGGCGGGACGTAGTCCGGCTCGTGCTGGAATGACACCCCCGTCCCCTCGGACGGCGGACGCACCATCGCCCAGACGGCTTGGCTCTCCACCACTGTCCACCCGAGCAGCCGTGCGTAAAAGGTGCTCAATGCCTGCGGGTCGGGCGCTCCAAGCACCACCGCCGAGATCCTCATACGTGGTTGCGCCATCTCTGACCCCCCGAACTCCGACTTTGGGGAGCATACCCCCCAAAGTCGGAGTTCGGGTAGGTCAGTTGTCATGCATCTACCGGCTAGGTCTCGCGCGGGCTTCGCGAGGTCGAAGTGCTCCGCTCGCGCAGCAGCGCGAGGATCCTCCGCCGCGCCGGATGGGCAAGCGCTTGGTAGACGCGATTCACTGCTCTCCTTCGTTATTTAGCTAACAACCAAAATGGCTGGTTGCAGGGAGGTGTCCAGCCCGCGTTCCCGGTGTGAGCGAAGCGGTAGGATTTCCGCCGTGGAGCAGTGTTCCCCGATCGATGAGCAGTCCGACCCTCGGCAACAGCCGGCGAGCAACGACTACAGCCTTGCGCTCGGTCGACTCGTTGCGATTCGCCTCGCTGAGGAGCCCGAGGCGGTGATCGCCAAGGCTCGGCGTAACCTTGCGGTGATGGAACAGGCACATCTCGATGGGCGCGTAGCCTCGTGGTTGTCGCGATGGCGGATGCTGTTGGACTCCCCCGTCGAAGACGTGGTCGCGGTGCTCTCCACGGACGACGAGGACAGCCGGATACTGCGCCAGACCAGCCCGTTCGCCGGGGTGCTCTCGCCTCGCGAGCGGTGGGACGCGTTGCGCGATGTGCGAGCGAGGCGGCGTGGTGCGGCGTGACCAACTCGAGCATCTGATTCGCGCGTCCGCTGCCATACTCGGCGAGCGGGAGATCATCGTGATCGGCAGTCAGGCAATCCTCGGGTCGTACCCAGAGTTCCGGTTGCCCGCGGAGGCCACCGCGTCGATCGAAGCCGACCTCGTGCCGCTCAACGATCCGGACGAGACCAAGAGCACCCTCGTCGACGGCTCGATCGGTGAGCTATCTCCATTCCATGAGACGTTCGGCATCTACGCTCACGGCGTCGGGGAGAGCACCGCACGCCTCCCCACTGGGTGGCGCGAGCGGCTAGTCCCTTTGCGAAACGAAAATACCGGCGGTGCCGTCGGCTGGTGCCTGGATCCCCATGACCTTGTCGTCGCCAAGTTGCTGGCCAGAAGAGATCACGATCGGAGCTTTTGCGCCGCGCTGCTGCGCGCTGGCCTGGTAGATGAGGCGATTGTCCTCCAGCGTCTCGATGGCACCGAAGCAACTGATGAGGAGCGCCGATCCATCCGGCGCCAGGTCGCCGCCTGGAGTCGCGCGGCCCATTGACATCATGCGGCCCCGCGAGGGAAGACTCTTCCGCGTGAGTGATCTGAGGTTTCCTGGTCCTGATCCCGCGAAGGCCGGGTTGTGCTGTGACTTCGACGGGACGTTGGCGCCGATCGTGACGACGCCTGGGGCGGCGCGGTTGCCGGACGGCCTGCGCCCGGTGCTCGCCGACCTCGCCTCCTCGCTGGGAGTTCTCGCGGTCGTGAGTGGGCGGCCGGCGTCGTTCCTCGCGGAGCGCGTACAAGTGCCAGGTGCGCGGCTGTTCGGGCTGTACGGGATGGAGGAGTGGACTGGCGGGCGGGCGCGGGCGCGACCGGAAGCTGCCCATTGGGCTTCCGCCGTCGCGGGAGCGACCCAGCGGCTTCGGGCGGGGATGCGTGCGGAGGGCGTCTGGGTGGAGGACAAGGGCCTGACGGTCGCCGTCCATTGGCGTAACGCGCCGGACCGAGGGGCGGCCGAGAGGGACTGCACGGCTGCCGTCGAGGCGCTCGCCTCCGAGACCGGGCTGTGGGTCGAGGCGGGCAAGTTCGTCGCCGAGCTGCGGCCTCCGATCGGCTGGGACAAAGGTGCCGCGGTCACCGAGCTCAGCCAAGAGCTGGGCCTGGCGACCGTCGCCTACCTGGGCGACGACCTCGGAGACCTCGTCGCCTTCGCCGCGGCCCAGCGGCTCGGTGGGCTCGCGATCGCGGTGACCAGCGGCGCAGAGACGCCCCGCCGGCTCCTAGAGGCCGCGGACCTGACCTTGGACGGCCCGGAGGCTGTGGCCGGGTGGCTCACCCAGCTGCGCGACCGGATCGTGAGCTGACCGCGCCGCGCAGCACCTGCCGCTGCGCCCGGAACCACTCACTGGGGGAGCCGCGCAGCGCCGCCTCGCGCAACCTCGCGGCGCGCACGGCCCGTTCGCTCGCGCTCATGGTCAGCGCGTCGTGCAGCGCGTCGGCCTGAGCCTCGACGTCGTAGGGGTTGACGACGAGCGCTCCGGCCTCGAGCACCGCCGTTGCCCCCGCGTCGCGGGAGAGCACGAGCACGCCGTCGCGCTCGTTGAGCGTCGGTCCCTCCTTGGCGACGAGGTTCGTGCCATCCTTCACCGGGTTGGCGAAGAGCACATCGCTGCGCTGAAGGGCGGCCACGGCACGGGAATAGTCGTCGCCCACGAAGATCTCCAGGGCGTCCTCGCCGAACAGCTCACGGATCTCCTCGGCCTCCGCCAGGCAGCGGGCCAGGTACTCCCGATACTCCGGCACCTCCTGGCGTGACGGGTTGAGGTGGGCGTAATGCCAGACGCGGCCGCGGTGCTCCGGGTGGCGCTCCAACAGCAACCGGTAGGCCCGCAGGCCCCGCAGGATGTTCTTGGACAGGTCGGTCCGGTCGACGCGGAGCACGAGCTGCCGCCCGTCCAGTGCGGCATCGAGCTCCGCTCCCGCCGCGGCTACCGGCTCGGACGCCGCCGAGGTGGCCAGGTCCTCGGCGTCGACACCTAGGACGAACGCCTCCACGAGCGTGCGCCTGCCGTCCAACAGCACCGCGTCGTCTTCGATGCGCGCACCCAGGAGCTCGGCAGCGCCCGCGCGGAAGGCTCGGCACCACACCGGTGAGGAGAAGCCGACGACGTCGGCGGCCAACAGCCCGCGGAGCACCGCCTCCGCGATCGGGTCGGGGAGGCGCTGGAGCGCGTCCAAGCCGGTCCAGGGAGTGTGGAGGTAGTGGAGCAGCGCCGCGTCCGGGAAGGCCCCCCGGATCGCCGGTCCGGCGAGGCATAGGTGATAGTCCTGCAGGTAAACCTCGGTGGCCGAGCCTTCCACCGCCTCGACAACGCCTTGGGCGACCTGGTCGTTCACCGACCGGTAGTCCGCCCACGCCTCGCGCCAGGACTCGCCGGTAGGGGAGTAGGGATCAACCCAAAGCCGGTGCAGCGCGAACCACAGCAGCCGGTTCGCGACCTCGTTGTAGTACGGCTCGAACCGGTCCCCGGCGTCGATCAGCCGTAGCCGGTAGCGTGACCCGTCCGCGCTGACCTCGAACGCTTTGCCCTCTACAGATGCCGCGACCTCGCGGTCGACGTCCGACAGGGCTACCGAGACCCACGTGCCCGGCTCATCCTGCAGCGCCCCGCCTAGGGCCGTGACCAGCCCTCCAAATCCACGGCGGGGCGCGGGGCGCCCGTCCTCGCCCTGCTCCCACGTGACGGGCCCACGGTTGCTCGCTATTACAAGGCCGTCACTCATGGTGGGTAAGTTCCCACTCGACGGCCTTCATCACCCTCTCGTTGGTCGGGGGATCGGGGACGATCTCGTCGAGGCCGGTGGCGTGGTGGGTGATCTCGGGGTCGTCGGGATCGGCCCCGAGCGCGCGGAGCAGCTTGGCGGGGCGCCATCGCCGTAGCAGCCCGCACTGAACGAGCGCCCCAGGCCGCCGCCGCCTCTGCGCGAGCCCCACGAGCTTCCGTCCGCCCGAGGAGATCTCTCCTCGTCCGATCGTCGCGTAGCAGACCGCCGCGGCGAGTCGCTCGCGCGCGCTTCCCCGCCGCCGAGCGGTCGACGGTCCCTCCCATACGGTGACGTCCGGGACACCCAGCTCACGCAACGCGCGGGCCCAGCCGTGCCCCACCCGGAGGAACGCGGCCGTCAGGTCTCCGTCAAGGAGCGGGTGCCCAGCCGGGACCAGCACGTCGAGGGACAGGACGTCCGAGTCGAGCAGCACGGCGCCGCCACCTGAGAACCGAGTGACCACGTCGACGCGCTCGCTGACCGCCGGGGCGCCCTGCCCCCGCCCCAAGACGATGGCGGGCCTGCTCGCCTCGTACCAGCGCAGCGTCGGGGTGGGATCGGCGGCCAGGCCCTCCAGCAGCGCCATCCCCCGATCGAGCAGCACCCGCGCCTCGCCAACCTCGAAGGGCAGCACCCGCCAACCGGTCATGGATAGCGAATCGTAGAGCTTCGAGGGGGCCGCGCGGCTCCCCACCGCGCGGGTCCCCTCGGTGAGGAGATCAGTCGGAACCGCCCGAGGGCACGGGTGTGGAGACGGCCCCGATCTCCTCGTAGATCTTGTTCGTATACGTCTCTCGGATGAAGAACAGGCCGACGAAGAACGTCAGCGTCGCGACCCCGATCGGATAGAGCAGCCCGACGGACGTGCCGAACCGCGCCGCGAGAGCGGTCACGACGACGGGGACGATGCCGCCGAACATGCCGTTGCCGATGTGGTAGGGCAACGACAGGGACGTGTAGCGAATCCTGCCAGGGAACAGCTCGACGAGGAACGCCGCGATCGGCCCGTAGAGGACGAGCAGGAACACGATCCCGATCAGCGAGAGCGAGGAGGGCAGGGTGGGCTGGCAGACGAAACCTTCGGGGAAACCGCCCTCTGGAGGCAGGCCGCATGCGGTGGATGCCAGCGCCCGGAACAGCGGGATGAAGGTAAGCGCGCCCAGGGCACAACCGGCGAGGATGATCGGCTTCCGGCCGATCCTGTCGGACAGCGCGCCGAAGACCAGGAAGAACGGGGTGGCCAGCACGAGCGCCGCCCCCACCAGGATGCTCGAGTCGATAAGGCTGATCCTCAACACGCTCTGCATGAACAGCAGCGCGTAGAACTGGCCCGTGTACCAGACCACACCCTGCCCGGCGGTCGCGCCGAGCAATGCGAGCGCCATGAGCTTCCAGGCGCCACCTTTCACACTGTCGCGCAGCGGGGTCTTCGAGGTCCTGCCCGACGCCTTCAGCTTCGCGAAGAGCGGGGTCTCCTTGAGGCTCAGCCGGATGTACAGCGCGATAGCGACGAGGGCGCCCGAGAGCAAGAAGGGGATCCGCCATCCCCAGGTCTCGAAGGCCCCCTCGCCATACGCGCGGGTGATCAGCGCGTCGGTCCCCGCAACCACGACCAACGAGACGACCAGACCAAGCGTCGCAGTGGTCTGGATGTAGGAGGTGAAGTACCCGCGCCGGTTGTCGGGGGCGTGCTCGGCCACGTAGATCGCGGCCCCGCCGTACTCGCCGCCCAGCGCCAGTCCCTGGAGCAGCCGCAAGATGATGAGGATGCCGGGGGCGATCCAGCCCGCCGTGGCGAACGACGGGAGCAGGCCGACCAGGAACGTCGCCCCGCCCATCAACGAGATCGTGACCAGGAACGTGAACTTCCGGCCGATCATGTCGCCGATCCGGCCGAAGAACGCCGCCCCGAACGGGCGCACGATGAACCCGATGGCGAAGGTGGCGAGGGTCGACAGGAAGGCCGTGGCCCGGTTTCCGGGCGGGAAGAACACGGTCGCGAGGACCGTGGCGAGACTGCCGAAGATGTAGAAGTCGTACCATTCGATCATCGTGCCCACGGACGACGCGACGATGACCTTGCGCAAGGAGAAGCCCGCCGTGCCGTCAGCAGTGGCGACCTGCGCCATGCACACTCCTTCGCTGGAACCTTGCACGCGTGCGGCCCCACGGGCGGGACCGTCCCACCAGGGTCTTACGCCGTCGCCCGTAACCCTTAGCCCCCCTTAGCCCAAGGCGACGTCCACCAACGTATCTTCGACCCTCCGGCGGTTCCGCCCAAATCCCGAGCGGCGCGTACCGCGCCACAGACGGTCACGGGCAAGCCGCACCGAACCGTTGGGGGATGCCGACCTCCCCAACGGTGCCGCTAGAAGGCAAGGCCTTCGACCACCGTCGCGTTGGGGAGCAGCGCGACGGCGCTCGGGGGGAGCAGGATCTTGGTGTCCCGGCCACCACCGCCGAGCACGATCTCCTCAAGCGCCATGACCGGCGCGTCGATGTACACGGGAATCTCCTGGGGGAGCCCGAACGGCGTGACGCCGCCCGGTGTCATCCCGGTTACCTCGGTCGTCTCGGCCTCTTGGGCGAACGAGACCCGTCGCGCCGCTATCAGCCGCTTGACGGTGCGGTTCACGTCCAATCGCCGGCTCGCCTGGACCAGGCATGCCGCGTACCGCTTGGGGCCCGCAGCAGGAGCTGCGGATCCGGGCCTGGACGCTGTCGACGCGTCCGGACCGCTCTTCGAGGCCACCAGGATGCAGTTGACGGACTGGTCGAGGGAGTACCCGTACCGCTCGCAGAACTGGGCGGTGTCCGCGTACTCCGGATCGATCTCGACGATCTTGTAGGCAGCGCCGAGCTGGTCGAGCCGCTGACGCACAAGGTCAGCCGACCTCGCGGACGGGGCCATACCGGTCCTCGTACGACGACATGTTGGTGTTGAGGGCGCGCATGATCTTCGCGACCATCGTGGGCGCGACCTTGATCCTGGCCACGACCTCGGCGTTCACATTGACGCCGTTGCTTCCGGGCATAACCTGGCAGAAGTCCAGGGTGAACTCGTGAGCGGAGTGGCCCACGACGAGAAAGTTCGAGTACACGCCGTGCTTGATCCCGTCGTCTACCTGGACCTTGATCCTGCCGCTGGGGTCCCCTTCCGCTTGCCAGTCACGGTCGCTGACGGGACCACCGCCGTTGTGCATGCGCTCATCCTTCCCTCGGTCCGAGACATCCTAAGCGCATTCGTGGAGGTGGCCAGATCGGGCAGGCGCGAGTACCGTCCTGGAGTGCCGGCTTGGCCTCTCGACAGTTCCCGCGGGCGTTCGGGGCCCTGATGAGTAACGCGGTTCCCCTCTCCCTCGCATTGGTCGCGGGGGGGCTGGCCACGCTGAACCCGTGCTCCCTCCCCCTCCTTCCCGCATTCCTGTCGTTCTCGATGGGGGTCGAACGCGCGGACCGTCCCGCCGCCGACCGCTCGGTCGCGCGAGCGCTGGTCGCCGGCCTGCTGATCACTGGGGGCTTCCTCGGCGTCTTCGCGGTCGTCGCCCTTCCCGTTACCGCGGGCTTCACGCTGGTCGCTGACGCCCTGCCCTGGGCTGGCGTCGCGGTGGGGCTGGTCCTGCTGGCGGTGGGTCTCCTCGCGCTGTGTGGCGTCCGGGTGCGCGTGCCGGTCGCGAATCTCGCCGGCCCTGGACCTGGCCCGGGACAGGGGACAACGAGCATGTTGCTCTTCGGCGCCGGGTACGGCGTCGCGTCGTTCGGGTGCACGTTCCCGGTGTTCCTCACGCTCTTGGGCGCGGTGGCGGCCGCCGGTGGGGGCGTCGTCGCCATGCTGGCGGTCTTCGCCGCCTACGCCCTTGGCACCGCGATCGTGCTCATGGCACTCGCGGTCGCGGCGACGCGGGTGGCGCAAGGGCTCGGCAGGAGGTTTGGCCGCGTGCTCACCCACGTCCACCGGCTCTCCGGAGGACTTCTCGTCATCTCCGGCGCCTACCTCACCTACTACTGGCTTCGGGTCCAGCTCGGCCCCGCCTCGACGCTCGCCTCCGATCCACTCGTAGGGGCGGTCACGAGGTTCAGCGCCAGGATCGCTGTCTACGCTCGCGGGGGCGGCCTGTTCGTCGTGCTCCTGGCGGGCTTGATCGTCGTGCTCGCCGTCGTGAGTAGCCGTTGGCGGCAGACCGGGACGCGCTCGTGGAAGGGAATTGCTCGTGAGCGGTGAGGGACCCGTTCGCGGCCCGCGGAGAAGGCGCGTCCCGCGTGTGGGGCTCGTGGTGGTTGCCGCCTGCCTCGTCCTTCTCGTCGCCCCGGGCGCGGTATGGATGGCGCGAGCTCCCGACGGGAACCTTCCCGCGGTCTTCGACTGGCAGCGGCGGGAGTATCAGGCGCCGGGGAGCGCCGCGACCCTGTCCGACATCCAGGACGTCGACCAGCTCGCCGCCCTGTTCAACGCGGACGAGGGGATTCCACGCCTCATCCTCCTGTTCGCCCCGACCTGAACGACCTGCCTGGTCGGCGCCAGTTCGGTGCATCAGGAGATCCTCCAAGCCAACCCCGAGGCGGAGCTGGCCGTCTACACGATCTGGTTGCCGATGCTCCCCACCGACTCCCGCGCTCGGTGGGACGACGACGTCCTCAACGATCCCCGCGTCACCCACCTGTGGGACGAGGAGCGGGTCGTGGGCCGATGGCTCGCCGATCACGGTCTAGGCGACGCGCCGGTGACCTGGGATGCCTACCTCCTGTTCGGCCCGGACGGCCGGTGGGAGGACACGCCGCCAGACCCGGTCGGAGGCGGTGCCCCGGTGATCGGACTGATCGAAGACCTGACGGCCGAGCTGAGTTCAGTTTCGGGTGTTCACACGCCCTCACCTGGCGTAGGGTGAGCCACGTCCACGGGAGCCCGGGCACACCGGGCTGAGAGGGCGACTGCGTGGTCGCCGACCGACTGAACCTGATCCGGCGTCATTCCGGCGGAGGGAGAGACGATGGAACCGCTCACGCTGCGACCCGCGACGAGCAGGGTGTACGAGCAAGGTCGCCTGCCAGGCCTACGGGTGCCGTTCCGGGAGGTCACGCTCGCGCCGACCCCTACCGCGCATGGCGCCGAGGAAAACCCTCCGGTCCGCCTGTACGACACGTCCGGTCCCCACGGGGACCCCACGGTCGAGGTGGACCTGACTGTCGGGCTTCCCCCGCTGCGGTCGCCCTGGATCGACGGCCGGGGTGACGTCGAGACTCATCGCGCCGCAGATCCATACCCGAGCCAGCTGTCCGGACCTGGATGCGGCCGCCCGATCCTGCGCGCGCGATCGGGCCGCACGGTCACCCAACTCCATTACGCTCGGCGGGGAGAGATCACCCCGGAGATGGAGTTCGTCGCGGTGCGCGAAGGGGTCACCGCGGAGTACGTCCGCGACGAGATCGCGCGCGGTCGAGCCATCTTGCCGAGCAACGTGAACCATCCGGAATCGGAGCCGATGGCCATCGGCCGCAACTTCTTGACCAAGGTCAACGCGAACATCGGGAACTCGGCCGTGACGTCGTCGATCGCCGAAGAGGTCGAGAAGCTTGTCTGGGCGACTCGCTGGGGCGCGGACACGGTGATGGACCTCTCGACCGGCGCGGACATCCACGCGACCCGCGAGTGGATCATCCGCAATGCCGCGGTGCCCATCGGCACCGTGCCGATCTACCAGGCGCTCGAGAAGGTCGACGGCGTGCCAGAAGCGCTGGACTTCCAGCTGTACCGAGACACGCTGGTCGAGCAGGCAGAGCAGGGCGTCGACTACTTCACCATCCATGCGGGGGTGCTGTTGCGCTACATCCCGCTGACGGCGAAGCGCGTCACGGGCATCGTCTCGCGCGGCGGGTCGATCATGGCCGCATGGTGCCTGGCGCACCATAAGGAGAGCTTCCTCTACACCCGTTTTCATGAGATCTGCGAGATCATGGCCGCGTACGACGTCGCGTTCTCGCTGGGCGACGGGCTGCGACCCGGAAGCATCGCCGACGCGAACGACGCCGCTCAGTTCTGCGAGCTTGAGACCCTCGGGGAGCTGACACGGATCGCCTGGGAGCACGAGGTCCAGGTGATGATCGAGGGGCCTGGCCATGTGCCGCTCAACCGCGTCGTCGAGAACGTGACGCGGCAGATCGAGGTCTGCCACGAGGCCCCCTTCTACACCCTCGGCCCCCTGGTCACCGATGTCGCGCCAGGGTACGACCACATCACGTCGGCGATCGGCGCAGCGGTCATCGGCATGGCCGGCACCGCGATGCTCTGCTATGTGACGCCGAAGGAGCACCTGGGGCTCCCCGACCTCAAGGACGTCAAGGACGGCCTGATCGCCTACAAGATCGCGGCACATGCCGCCGACGTGGCGAAAGGTCACCCTGGGGCACAGGCGTGGGACGACGCGCTGTCGAAGGCGCGGTTCGAGTTCCGCTGGGAGGACCAGTTCAACCTCTCCCTGGACCCCGAAACCGCCCGCGCGTTCCACGACGCCACGCTGCCGGCACCCGCGGCGAAGAAGGCGCACTTCTGCTCCATGTGCGGCCCGAAGTTCTGCTCCATGCGCATCACCCAGGACGTCCGCGACTACGCCGCCGCCCACGGCCTGGACGACACCGCGGCGCTCGCGGCCGGCATGCGATCCAAGGCCGCAGAGTTCCAGCAGGCGGGGGGCCAGGTCTACGTCACGGAGTGAGACGGGGTCCTCGAGTTATGAGGCGAGCTGGGCGAATACGACCACGTTGTCACGATAACTGCCCTCGAAACGGTCGAATACACCCCCGCAGGTGATCAACCGCAAGGTCGGTCTCTCGGTGTTGCCGTACACCTCGTCCGTCGGGAACTCCGCCTTGGCGTGTTGCTCGACGCGGTCGACGACGAAGGCGGAAGCGGTGCCGTCGGTAGCCTCGACGACCACCTCGTCTCCACGCTTCAACTTGTTCAACCCGTAGAAGACCGCCGGCCCGTCGTAGCTGTCGACGTGCCCGACGATCACGGCGGCACCGGGTTCCCCGGGCTCCGGGCCGTCCACGTACCACCCGCTGACGGAGAAGTCCTCGGGAACCTCAAGACTCCCGTCCCGCTCCAAGCCAAGGGGTATGACGTCGGCCTGGACGTGGATCTTCGGGATGATCACCCGCCGTGGCTCGGCGAGCTGGACGTCGCGCGGTCGCTCTGCCAATGACGGCTGCGGGGATTGGGGCGCGCCCGATTGGGGGTTTGCCATGAGCGCGAAGCTTGTCGCCGTCCGCAAGCCCGCCACGATCGGGGGGAGCGCCACGAACATCAGCATAATGCCGAGCGACAGGGTGACATTCCCCAAGGTGCTCAACCGCCGCCGGTACGCGCACCGTACAGCCCTACGGCGCGCTCCGGCGGCGGTATGCCGCCCGCGATAGCGCACTACTCGGAGTGGGAGCCCTGTGCCTGCCGGCGACGAGCCAGCACGAGCGTTCCCCCCGCCGCGATCAACGCGCCGACCACGAAGAGTGGCGCGTCCATTCCCTGCGCGGTCCCGCCAGCGCCTGTGCTCGTACCCCCGGCCGGGGCCGCGCCATTGTCCAGCGTGCCACCAGTGGGGTCCAGGACCACACCGGCGTTGGGCGCCGGCGTGGTCGTCTCCGGCGTCACCGTGGTGGTCCCGAAGTCAGGCTGAGCGGTGGGAGCCGCCGTGGGAGCCTCGGATGCCGGGAAGGTGTCGTCGAGCGCGCCACCCGCGAGACCCTCGGTGACATTCTCGGCTCCCGGGGCCGGGGCGGCGGTATCCACGCCTTGGGTGGTGTCGCCGGTCTCCGTAGGCTCGTTCGAGCTGCGACCGGTACACGCGGTAACCAACGTCAGCGACGTAACGAGCAGACCGAGAACGACTACTCCCCGACCTCTGGTGAACAAAGCCATATCCATCCCCCTGCCTCCTTGGCCCATGGCGCCAGTCCCACAAACGATAGCCGTGTAGATTGTCATGATGCTGCACGGCTGTGTAAAAGTGAGAATGTAAAAAGACGCATAAGCCGCTTGCCACGTCGTTCTCGAACGCTCAGCAGGCAGTTTCCATCTCGCAGCATTCGCCGGATCTCCGCGCCCCTGACGACACAGGTGAGCGCTGTCCCAAGCCGACCACGGGAAGTCTGGGTACCCTACGGCTCCACGGGGCGCTTAGCTCAGCTGGCGAGAGCGCTGCGCTTACAACGCAGAGGCCGGGGGTTCGAGTCCCTCAGCGCCCACAGATCACCGCTGGTGAGCGGCCTAACGACCACTATAGGAGGCGTAAGGTATGTCACCACTCCGTCACCGAATTTGGCGAACCGATTTGTCGCGCTGGACGCGTGCCACGCCCAGCGCACACGCGCATCCAGTGCGGTGACAGAAGAAGTTGGCTACAGCAACTGGTCTGCGGGATCAAACCGGCTCATTCGACGAACCGCTACGACAACCGCCTCGCGAGTTGCTCGACGGCCTCGCGCATCTTCGTCATGAGCACGCCGGTGTACAGGTCGGCGGTCTCGAGGTCGGACCAACCACCCATCTGCTGGACCACATGAGGCTCGACCTCCTGGGAGGTCAGCAAGGTCTTGGCCGCATGCCGCAGCTGATGCGGCGTCATGACCGGGATGCCCGCGCCCTCGCACAGCGCCGCCAAGTCTTGCTCGAGATGGTGCGGCCACAAAGGCCACCCCGCCGGGTACCGAGCACGGCGCGGGTGGGTGAACACGAGGTCCAAGGGGCGCTCGACCCAGCGGCCTCGTGCGTCACGCGCGAGTGCGTGGACGACGTGCCAGTCCTGACCGGCGGCTAGTCGGTCCGCGGCTTGGGCGGCTCGGCGGCCGCGGAGCAACCGCACGGTCTCGGCCGGCATCGGGACCCTCCGGTCCTCATGGCCCTTGGTGTCGTGCAGGCGCCAGTGGCTCTTCGTGCCCGCCTTCTTGTCGCCCTGGACCCAGACGAGGTTTTGGCGGACATGAAACGTCCCAGTCTCCGCGGTCTCTAGGTTGAGTTGGTCCCACTCCATCCCGGTCAACTCGCCTGGCCGTAGTGGCATGTGAAGCGCGAGATGGTAGAGAGCCTCGAAACGATGCCCCTTCACGGCCGCGAGCAATCTCCTCGCATGCCTGAGGGGGATCTCTTCCCTCCGCGCTCGTCGCGCGGCGGGCACCTTGACTTTGCTCGCGGGGTTGTAGTCCAGTAGCTCCTCCTCGACCGCCGCGGACAGCCCAGCCTGCAGCGTCTGGTGGATCTTGTGCCGCCCGTCGGTGGACACCATTTGTGTGGCATCGCTGGCGGTAGGAGTTGAGAGCAAGTCCAGGAAGAACCGCTTGATGCGCTTACGGTCGAGATGGTCGTGGGACAGCGGCACCGCTCCGAGCGCGGGCTCGATGTAGAGCCGGAAGCGGCGCGCGTACCACTGCCGCGTGGTCTCGGTGAGATCCCCGGCCTCCACTCGAGCCGCGCACGCGACGTCGAGCCACCAGTGGAAGAACCCGCCGACTGTCTCCAGGTCGTGGCCTTGGCCAGCCGCGGTGGCCTCAGCGTCTCGGTAAGCGTCCACCTGCTGCTGTGCGTCGTTGTACGCATCATCCTGGGTACGCCCATAGCCTTGGAAGCGTTTGCGGTCGTCTCTCCCCCCGACGCTGAGGGTGCATTCCCATCTCCCGCTCTGGAGTCGGCGGAACGAGCCGGTCCCGCTCCGCGCCTTCGCTGCCATGTCGTCTCCTTGTTGGCGGATTTCACTTATTGCCAGGGCTTCCTGTATGTGGAAAAGTATTTCTTGCAGGCCATGAGACGTCCTATCCAGACCGGACCTGCGGCAACGGGGGAACAG
>Ga0187893_10001596_pt1 | contig 53871 bp, 49 predicted proteins | sample MA1701074metaG_FD_139574 | JGI IMG/M metagenome (GOLD analysis project Ga0187893, IMG submission 139574) | White microbial mat communities from a basaltic lava cave in the Kipuka Kanohina Cave System on the Island of Hawaii, USA - MA170107-4 metaG ... | reverse complement strand
TCAAGTTTGACGTCGAGGTGGTTCTGCGTGAGGAACGGCGCTGACGCTCCCCCCGGGATGAAAGCCTTGAGTGGTTTGTCGGAGCGCATGCCTCCGGCTTCCTCGTAGATCAATTCGCGGAAGGTGACTCCCATCGGCACTTCGTAGTTCCCCGGCCGCTTCACATGGCCGCTGACACAGAACACTCTGGTACCGGTGCTCTTCGGCGGCGAACCGATCGACGCAAACCATTCGGGGCCCCGGCCGACGATATAAGGAAGGTTGGCCAGGGTCTCGACGTTGTTCACTACGGTCGGTTTATTGTACAAACCGTGTGTCGCGGGGAAGGGGGGCTTGACGCGCGGCAGGCCGCGCTTGCCTTCGAGCGACTCCAGCAATGCCGTTTCTTCTCCGCAGATATAGGCTCCGGCGCCTCGGTGCACCCACACATTGGCGGTGATTCCTGTGCCCAGGATGTTCGTGCCGATGTAGCCGGCGTTCCGCGCTTCGGTAATCGCCTGTTCTAAAATCCTGGCCCCGAGGACGAATTCTCCCCGGATATAAATGTAGGCGGTTTCTGCCCCGATCGCGTAGCAGGCGAGCACAATGCCTTCTAAGATCTGATGGGGATCTCGCTCTATGAGCTGGCGGTCCTTGAACGTGCCCGGCTCACTCTCATCGGCGTTGCAGCAGAGATAGCGCGGGCCCTGATAGCCCTTGGGCAGGAATCCCCACTTCACACCGGTCGGGAAGCCTGCGCCGCCGCGCCCCCGAAGCCCTGACTTCATCACCATGGCAGTGACCTCGGCCGGTGGCACTTTCCCCACAATTTTGCGGAGCGCTTGATAGCCACCTGCGCGCTCGTAATCCTGGAGCGAACCCGTATAGCCGGCCTGCATCATATTCTTGAGCAATATCAGTTCGTGCTTTGGCATGGTTACCGCCAGTAAAAAGATAAAAGTGAAATGTGAAAAGTGAGGTGTTTGGCAGCTGACATTTTACTTTTTCCTTTTAACCTTTTACTTGCGCCTCCGGCCACATGAACGGGCCGGTCTTGAGCGAACAGGTCCCGTGTTGTCTGAGGTCGTCCAGGATTCGGTCGAACGTTTCCTCTGTGAGCCGTTCGTAATAGTCCTCGTTGACTTGCATCATCGGCGCGGTGCCACAGGCGGCGAGGCATTCGACCACGCTGAGGGTAAAGAGTCCGTCGGCCGTCGTCTCACCCGGTCTGATTCCGAGTTTCGACTTAACCCATCCGATGACCGTATCCGAACCGGCCAGCCCGCACATCAGAGACTTGCAAACTTGGAGATGAAATTTCCCCACGGGCTTGAGATTGAGCATCGTATAAAACGTGGCTGTCTCATAAACTTGGGGTGGCGTCAGACGTAAGAGCCCCGCGATCTCTTTCATCGCCGCCTCGGACACAAAGCCCGCGTCCCCTTGCGCCAAATAGAGCAAGGGAATCAACGCCGAGCGCCTCACCGGATACCGGCTCATGATGTCGTCAATTTCTTTCTGGTACTTTTCTTTCAACATCTAGATTCCCTGTCCACCCACTCACGGTGAGGGAATGGAGGGTGCCCTTTACTGCGCGCGTCCAACGAGGGCCTTCCGAGGCCGCGCGTTGCACGAGCACGAGGGCATCCTCCTTCCCTCACCGATCGCATTCTCCCATCACGACGTCGTAGGTCCCGAAGATCGTGATGATGTCGGAAATCAGGTAGCCTCGCGCCATGTGGTCGAAGGCGCCCATGTGTACGAATGACGGCGCGCGAATCTTCAACCGGTAGGGGCGAGGGCTGCCGTCGCTTACGATGAAAAACCCCAGTTCGCCTTTTGGAGCCTCTGTCGCACAATAGATCTCGCCTTTCGGAGGCTTGATCCCCTGGGTGTAGATGATGAAATGGTGGATCAGGCTTTCCATATCCCGCATGACCAGCTCCTTGGGCGGCGGGATATATTGAGGCGCGTCGGCCATGATCGGCCCCGGCGGCAGCTGGTCGAGACATTGCGCAATGATCCTGGCGCTCTGTCGCATTTCTTCCATGCGGATCCAGTACCGGTCATAGGTGTCGCCAATCTTGCCGATCGGCACTTCCCAATCGACTTTGTCGTACACGCCGTAGGGTTCGGCCTTGCGGACATCGTAGGCGACGCCCGACCCTCGCAATACCGGTCCGGTGCAGCCGAAATTGATCGCGTCCTCGGCCGAGAGCAGGGCCACATTCTTTGTGCGGCCGAGCCAGATGCGATTCGACGCGATGAGCGAATCGTATTCCTTGACCTTCTCGGGAAAGCTAGCGAGAAACTCGTTCATCCGTTGGACCAATTCGGAGGTGAAGTCGCTATCGACACCGCCGATGCGATAGTAGTTCAGGGTCAGTCGGGCCCCGCAGAGCTTTTCGAACATGTCCAACAGGAATTCGCGCTCGCGAAAGGTCCAGAAGAACACGGTCATGGCGCCGATATCGAGAGCCTGCGTGCCGAGCCAAAAAAGGTGTCCGATGATGCGTTGCATCTCAGCCACGATGGTCCGGATATATTCGGCTCGGATCGGCACCTCGATCTCGAGGAGTTTTTCCACGGCGCGTACGTACGCGTAGTTGTTGGACATGGCACAGACATAGTCGAGCCGGTCCGTGTGCGGGATAATCTGCATGTAGGTCAGACCCTCTGACAGTTTCTCGACGCCTCGATGCAGGTAGCCGAGGTCCGGTGTGGCTTTCACAATCCGTTCGCCGTCCAGCATAAGGACGACACGCAACACACCGTGGGTGCTCGGATGTTGCGGTCCCATGTTCAGCAGCAATTCCTCTTTCCGCTGGGAAGCGGGTACACCAAGCTCGGCGCGAAAGGCGTCTTTCTGCTTGTCGGAGATTTCGCTCTCAACCACGTCGAGCGGTGGCTCGTCCAATCTCGGGATGAAGTCGAAGTGGCTGCGCCAGCCACGCCCTTCAGTCGGAAAATCCTTTCTCAACGGGTACCCTTCGGCATAATCCTCCGGCAGTAAAATGCGCCGGAGATCGGGATGGCCGAAAAAGTGAATGCCCATCATGTCGTACACTTCGCGCTCCAAGAACTCCGCTCCCTTCCAAACTCCGGTGACCGACGCAACCGTCGGATCGTCCTCCGTGAGGCGCACCTTGAGGCGAAGACGCTGCTGAAGGGGGAGCGAGTGCAAGTGGTAGACGACTTCGAATCGCAGCTGATCTTCAGGATAGTCGACCGAGCAGATATCCGTGAGATGGTCGAAGGCTGCCTCTGGTGCATCATGCAAGTGGTGCGCAATATCCAACAGGCGCTCGGCGGCCACGGAGACAGCAGTCTCGGCGCGTGCGGTGTCGACGCGAGTCGCAAGGATCGCGTCCGGGAATTTCGTCTTCAGGCTGTCGAGCAGAGCTTTCATCGGTCTTCTTTGCGAGTCAGGCGCGACTTGCGAGAAACGCGCGATTTGGCAGTCGCGCATTTCCCGCTTCTCTCGCTCGTCTCGCGAGTTATTTCACAAACACTTTCTCCCGTTGAATCTTTTCCTGTAACTTCAGCAATCCATCGAGCAAAGCTTCCGGGCGGGGCGGACAACCCGGCACATAGACATCGACCGGAATAATCTGGTCGACGCCTTGGACCACCGCATAGCTATTGTAGTGGTTGCCTGACGTGGCGCATGAGCCCATGGAAATGACATAGCGCGGTTCGGGCATCTGATCATAGATACGGCGAATCACCGGCGCCATCTTGCGCGTCACCGTGCCGGCGATGATCATGAGGTCGGCCTGCCGTGGCGAAGCTCGAAAGACGCCGGCGCCGAAACGATCCATGTCGTATCGAGACGCCACCGTCGCAATCATTTCGATCGCGCAGCAGGCAAGACCGAACGTCATCGGCCATAGGGCCGACTTCCGAGACCAATTCACGACCGCGTCCAAATTGGTCGTTAGAATATTCGCCTCAAACTGTCTCTCCAGAAAGCTCATCCGTTCTTATTTTCCTCTCTCCCACCACGCATCGATTGGGACGGGTGGCCTGGTCGGCTCCCATTGCGCGCATCGAGCGAGCACATTCTGATCGTGCGCGCTCTGCGAGCACAGGAGTCGACCAGGCTTCCCGTCCATCCTAGTCCCATTCTAACGCCCCTTTCTTCCAGGCGTACCAGAATCCGGCCAGTAGTATGAGGATAAAGACGAGCATCTCGATGAGTCCCAGCATGCCGAGCGATTGAAACCGGATGGCCCAGGGGATCATGAAAATGACCTCGATATCGAAAATAACGAACAACATCGCGATGATGTAGTAGCGCATCGGAAATTGGATGCGCGCATCGGAGAACAGCGGACTACCGCTTTCATAGGGGGTCAGCTTGGCTCGATAGGGACGACTCGGACGAGAGAGCGCACCGGCAAGCAGCGCGAAGGCGCCGACGACAAGGGCAACGCTGATAAACAAGAGAATCGGTATGTAGTTCTCTGGAATGTTTGTGCTACCCATGCTGGCTCCGTGAGACGTGATCCGACCGATGGAGGATCATCGTGTTGCCCTATGTGGTGTTGCCCTATATGTCATGCTGCGGAACACGCTGCCAACGCCGAGCCGAAGAACGGTTTGAATTTCAAGCCGTGCAATTGCGGGCGGCTCAGTCCCTTGTGTTGAACGAGCACCTTAAAGGTGCTGCCCATGCCATTCGGCTTCAGAAGATGAATCGCGGCGCGAAACGCCGGGCTTTCCGGCTCCAATTTCCCGACCATCTCTTCAACGCCGAGCCCCATCAGAAAGCTCATTTGGTTCGTGAACCCCGTCACGTGGAGTCCCTGTGTTTCACCGACAGCGGCCAGACTCGAAAAGTCCACGTGAGCGGTCATATCCTGCTCACCGACGCGCATAAATGGATCGTCGTTTGCCCGCTGCTGGAAGTAGCAGAGGAATGTGCCGTCCTTCCTCTCAGGTCCATAGAGATCCTGCGCAGTATGGCCGTAATCGATCGTTAAGACGAACCCACGATCCATACGCCGAGCGACCTGCTCCATCCAGCCTATAGCTAGAAGGTTCACCTCGGTTCGATAGCCCTCCGGCCACTTGGGATTTAATTGCGCCAGATATTGAACAAGCGCAGCCGCCGACAGAGGCTTGAAGCAGTTCACAAAGCGCCCATCCCGATAGTCAACATAGAGTTCTTCAGTCCGACCGGCCACGATTTGAACCCGGTGCACCGGAAAGGCATCGATCAGTTCATTGCTGAAGAACAGGCCGGTCACGCTCTGCGGGGCCAGCCCATCAAGGTTTTCCACCCAAGTGACGAGGCCTGGCTTGTTGAGCCAAAGGGCTAGGTTCTGGCGCTGCAATTTCTGCATCGCAGGGCTCCGTTCGATCAAGACGTAGCGGACACGCGAAGCGAAACCATCCTGCTCGGCATGGATCGCTGTCAGGAAATCCAGAGCTAATAAGCCTTTGCCTGCGCCCATTTCGACGATCGTGAAGGGAGTGGGGCAGCCCACTAATTCGTCCATCTGTCTGGCCTGTGCGGCTATTGCACGGCCGAGAATCGGATGCACATCGGAGCTGGTGTAAAAATCACCTGCCCAGCCGATACGTTCATGGTCCGCACCGTCCGGTTGGCACATGTAGTAGCCGAGTTTGGGGTGATAGAGCGCCAGTTCCATAAAACGGGCGAAAGGAATTGGTCCGTTTCTGATGATTTCGGACGAAATGGCCGCGATGAGTTCAGGATGCCCGGTTGTCACAAGCAATTCCTCTTATCCTATCGACAATACAAGAAAAAGTGACACGAATGGCCTAGGGTAAACCCCACCCTTCCCCGTTGAAACACCAACAGAGGCCAAAAGTTGGCGTAGATTAGCCTCGGAATCGTTGCTAAGTCAAGGCGGAGAGTATTGGAAACTCAGGTAAATTCCACGATTTGAGGGAGGGGAATGACACACGTACCGAATGGCGACGCCGAAGCTCCACACCCTTCGTCAGCCGAGCCTCTTCACGCTCCGTGGCACTTCTTGTATTTTTTCCCGCTGCCGCAGGGGCAGGGGTCGTTGCGGCCCACTTTCTCATCGCTTCGTTGAACAGTCGCCTGAGGTGCGACCGGCTCTTCACCGCGATTGAGGATGAGCGCTGGTTGGGGACGTGAGATGACGGGAGGAGACGGTGGAGCGGTGGGTTGCTGTTCGTTCCGGACCGCCTGTACATGAAAGAGCCGGTCAAGCGTGTCGGACTTGACCCGTTCCATCATGCCGGAAAAGAGGTCGTAGCCTTCGCGCTTGTACTCAATGAGCGGATCTTTCTGCCCGTACCCGCGCAATCCAATTCCGTCGCGCAGGTGATCCATCCCGAGGAGGTGGTCTTTCCAGTGGTGGTCGATGACCTGGAGCATGAAGGTCTTCTCCAGAAAGCGCATCAATTCTGGGCTCAGATCCTGTTCTCTCCGGTCATAGGCCTCACGCACCTGCGCACGAAGGTCTTCGAGCAACGCGTCGCGCCCCATAGCGCGGACTGGCTCACCGCCATCGTTCTTGCCCTGAGTGATATCGAGGCCGAACTGGCCTTGCATGATTTCAGCGAGCCCTTTGATATCCCATTCTTCGGAATATTGTTCGGCCGGGCAATAGATGTTTAGCGCGGACTCCACGAGACTATCTATCATGCCGCGAAGTTCGTCTTTCAGATCCGTCCCACCCAGGACGGCGCGCCGGTGTTGGTAAATCACCTCACGCTGTTTGTTCATGACGTCGTCGTATTCCAGCAGCTGTTTCCGGATTTCGAAATGGTGAGCCTCGACCTTCTTCTGGGCGTTGGCGATGGCCCGCGTGACCATGCCGTGCTCGATCGGGACGCCTTCTTCCATGCCGAGCTTAAGCATCAGCTGGGAGACCCGCTCGGAGGCGAATATGCGCATCAGGTCATCTTCCAATGACAGATAGAACCGTGACGAACCAGGATCGCCCTGGCGGCCGGCGCGGCCTCGGAGTTGGTTGTCGATCCTACGGCTTTCGTGGCGCTCGGTCCCGAGAATATGGAGTCCACCGGCCGCGATGACCTCTTGTTTGTCCTTCTCACAGTCGGCCCGAATCTGTTCGAAAATCTCCAGTTTGCGCGCATCCGGCAGGTTTTCCTCACGGTACAGGATCTGTTTGAACATAAAGTCGGGATTGCCGCCCAGAAGAATGTCTGTGCCGCGGCCCGCCATGTTCGTGGCAATAGTGACAGCGCCCCTGTGCCCGGCTTGGGCGATGATCTCGGCTTCTCGCTCATGCTGTTTGGCGTTCAGTACGTTGTGTTTCACACCGTTCCGACTCAAGAAGCCGGCGAGCCGCTCCGATTTTTCGATGGAAATCGTGCCGACCAAGACAGGCTGGCCTCGCTCGTGGCATTCCTTGATCTCTTCGACGATCGCGGCGAATTTTTCTTTCTCGGTTCGGTAGACGACATCCGCGTAATCCAGACGGATCATCTTGCGATTGGTCGGGACCACATTGACGTCGAGATTGTAGATCTTGGCAAACTCCGCCGCTTCTGTATCCGCCGTGCCGGTCATGCCGCTGAGCTTTTTGTACATCCGGAAATAGTTCTGGAAAGTGACCGAGGCCAACGTCTGATTTTCGTTGGCGATCTTTACACCTTCTTTGGCTTCGACGGCCTGGTGCAGGCCGTCGCTCCAGCGACGTCCCGGCATGAGTCGCCCGGTGAATTCATCCACGATGATGACTTCGCCCTCTTTCACGACATAGTCTACATCCCGTTTGTAGAGGGCATAGGCCTGGAGCGCCTTGACGACGTGATGGACGAGATCCATATGGTTGGGGTCGTAGAGATTGTCCACACCGAGCAATTTCTCGACTCGGACGTTGCCGTCCTCGGTCAACGACGCGGTCTTCGTTTTTTCCTCGATCGTGTAGTCGTGCTCCGGTTTCAGCTGGGGGATGATCGCGTTGATGCGGTAGTAGAGATCGGTGGTTTCATCCGTGGGACCCGAGATAATCAACGGCGTGCGGGCCTCGTCGATGAGGATACTGTCAACCTCGTCTACGATGGCGAAGTTCAGCTCGCGCTGCACGCACTGCGCCAAATCGGTGACGACCAAGTTGTCGCGGAGATAATCGAACCCGTACTCGTTGTTGGTGCCGTATGTGATGTCGGCACGATAGGCTTCCGGCCTCGTGCAGGGGCGGAGAGACTGGAGCCGTTTGTCGGAGGCGTCATAAGTCGGATCGAATAAGAAGGAGGCATCGTGTTGAATGATGCCCACCGAAAGTCCCAGCGCGTGGTAGAGCACGCTCATCCACTGCGCATCGCGCTTGGCGAGGTAGTCGTTCACCGTAACGAGGTGAACGCCTTTCCCTTCGAGCGCATTGAGATACACCGGCAGCGTGGCCACCAGGGTTTTCCCCTCGCCGGTCTTCATTTCAGCGATGCGGCCCCGATGGAGAATGATGCCGCCGATCATCTGCACATCGAAATGGCGCATGTTCAGCTTGCGGCGGGACATTTCACGGCAGACCGCGTAGGCCTCAGGCAGGATGTCGTCCAGAGTCGCTCCGGACCCAAGGCGCTTCTTGAACTCCTGGGTCTTGTCCGCGAGAGCGTGATCGGGGAGCGGGGTCAGGCCGGACTCCAAGCTGTTGATCTGTTCGACAATCGGGCGGATTGTTTTGATTTCACGATCGTTTTTGCTGCCGAAGATCTGGTTGAGTAATTGCGTGACCATGATACTGTCGTTCAGAGCGAACGCCGACGTCTCCCCAAAAAGTGGTTGACGCAGTATACAGCATCTTTTCCATGAATCCTATAATAAGAAACAGCGGTCCCGGCGCGAGTAGCCGCCTTGACAAGCCTAGTGGGCGTCCCTTAGGATTTGGTTGAGTTACACTGGGTCGTCTGCCGATGAACCACACCGTCCTTAAATTCCTCTCGATCCTTCTGGTACTTTGTGTCCTTTCCATTGGTGGATTGGCTCAGGCGCAGTCGGTCGAGCATGCCGGGCACCATGCCCAGCATCAGGCTGCCACGCATGGTACCCTGCTCTGCTCCTGGATGTGTGCGGCCGGGACGGTTCTTGATACTGCGGTGGTCACGTTTCAGGCCGAACGCAGTCCTATTGCTTTCGTCACGTTACCTCACCTTGCACCTCCCTCACTCAAGGCGTGTCAGACTTCTACCAGCCGCGCCCCTCCTACTTTCTCTCTGTAATCTTCGTCGCTCATCGGCTCGCAGCAGGGCCGCATCGCGCCTCTCACGCGTCCACAGAGTGGGTTGCAAGACAGGGGGGCAGGGCGATTCTTCTAGAGGGAAAGGACCAGCAGCAGCAGCATGGCAAGGAAACAGTTCATACTTGGATTCATTCTCAGTTTTGCACTTGTCGTCTGCTTCTCCTGGCCCGTCGCCCAGCAGGCACAAGCTTCCTGCGGCGCTGTGACGTGTTTCGTCGTCATCGGGTCTCAGCAGCAAGTTCCGACGGCGGGCCTCCTCACGGTCAATGCGATTTACAACTACACGCCGATGCGAGTGCTGGAGGGAACCAATGGAGTCATCCCGGCAGTGGATCAGGGAAGCCGGGAAATGATTTTGGATCATCATCGGGAAACGAGGACTATTACGCAGCAGGCGACACTCGACCTGAATTACGGGCTCACCGAACGGTTTGGACTACAACTCACAATCCCATATATGTGGCGTACGCACCACCACATCGATGGCCTGGGAGAGGACGGAACAGACGGCTCGGGCGAGTCGACCAATTTCTCCGCCAATGGGATCGGGGACATACGTGCGGGTCTCAAATACAATGTGTTGCCCACTCTGCGGAGTATGGTAGTGCTGGGACTTGGCATCTATCTCCCAACCGGCAATACACACGCTCATGACAGCGCTGATCTCTTGATGGAGTCACCCACACAACTCGGTCGGGGGGCCGTCGGATTGAATCCCACACTGTACCAGACATATGAATTGGTCCCACATAAGCTCAATCAATTTTCGTCAGCCAGTTACCGGCACACGTTCCGCAACAATGATGGATACCAGTTCGGAGATCAGTGGGATTTCAATGCTGGTCTCAATCTCGTGACGGTTCCGTGGTTGGTGGTGTCCTCGCAGTTTAACTACCGGTATATGGTGCACGATAATTTTAGTTCGTCGTTGTTGCAATCGGCGCCGGTTGGCACGCCTGGCGGTGCGGAGCCGACAGTGATTGACCCAACCATTCTAAGCCGTGCGGTACCCACCACTGGCTCGACGTTTCTCGCATTCTCACCGGGCTTTCAGCTGAGCCTGGATGGAATGGTTGACTCTGCTTGGACGAAAATGACCTCAGTGTATTTCCATGCGCAGATTCCAGTGGCACGGGATTCCAATAACAGTCTGGCGCAGGGAACTAGTTTTATCTTTGGGCTGACACGCTCGTTCCAAATGTTGAACCCGTCGTAAACGAAGCAGTTGAAGCAAGAGGAGGCGGACATGAAACCAAGAAGATCCAACACCGTGTTTATGGTAATCACGCTGCTTGTCGCATTGGCGGGATTGCCCGCCCTCGATGTCTGGAGCATGGGCTCGCGAGTCCCGACCGTCGGCATGCAGGCTGAAGACTTTCAACTTGCGGATCTTGATGGCAAAACACAAAGCCTCAGCCAGTATCGCGGCAAGATCGTGCTCGTGAACTTCTGGGCCACCTGGTGCAAGCCCTGCACGACCGAAATGCCGGCCATGCAAACCATGTATGACAAGCTGCGTGACAAGGGGTTCGTGGTTCTGGCCGTCAACGAGTTGGAAGACGACGCCAAGGTGCGCGACCATATCAAGCAGTACGGCCACACATTCCCGGTCTTGATGGATCGTGACAATAAAGTCGCCAACCAGTTCGGCGTATTCGGACTACCCGTGAGCGTCTTCGTCGACCAAGAGGGACGCGTGCAGGAATACATCAAAGGTGGCCTGCTCACCGAACAGAAGATCGAAGAAACCGTTGCGCGAATTCAGAAACATGAGCCGATGAAGGCAGCGGCTCTTCGATAAGGGTCTATGAATCGTAGGATTCGACAATTTGTAATCGGGGGGTTCGCGCTCTGGATTGTGGCGCTCAGCGGGATTGTGTACCCGCAGCTCACCGCCCACATAGGGCAACATGAGCACCACAACGCGGCGACTCACGCCACTGCACTCTGTTCATGGCTCTGCATCTCGGCTGATGCCGTCGAAAGCACAGCGATCGATATCGCACCCGTCCGATACTCGACCCTGTTTGAACAGGCGTCTCCTGTTACCCAACTCCATCTCTCCCATAACTCGCAACCGCCTTCGCGCGCGCCTCCTCTCGTCTAGTTTCCCCATCCCTGTATTTGTCTTCATCGTTGGATCGCACTGATCGGGATTCCTTCATCTCGTTGAAGGAATTCGACAGAAGCCTCCGATGATGAGCATCTACGAACGACGCGATTACGACCACCGTCCTGTTCCGGAGAAAGGATGCTTCATGCGTGTTCATGTCAGACGATTCATCATCAGCCTCGTGGCCTCGGGATGGCTATTGCCCGTCGTCGCGCCCCCAGTTGAAGCTTCTTGCGGTTCTGTGAGCTGCTTCGTCGTCATCGGCTCCCAGCAACAGGTACCGATGGCGGGTCTCCTGACCGTGAACGCTATCTACAACTACACTCCGATGGAAGCACCTCCAGGGCAAGGCGGCAACATACCCTTTGCCAATCAGGGCAATCAGACATTGACCCTCGCGAATCTGAACGTGGATCAAATCCGGACACTCACGCGAACCGCAATATTGGACATGAACTATGGATTGACCGAGCGGTTTGGACTTCAAGTGACGCTGCCCTATAAGCAAGTAAACTCCGATGCCCAGGTCGGAGGTATCAACCCGGTTCCATACAGCGACAAGGGTATCGGCGATATTCGTGTCACGCTGAAATACAACGTGCTACCAACATTGCGGAGCATGGTGGTGTTGGGGTTCGGAGTCGACCTGCCCACTGGCGATTACAATCAGACGACTTCCAGTGGTACGTTGGCTGAATCGACTCTCCAACTTGGCCGTGGCAATTTCGGCCTCGTACCGACCATTTACCAAACCTATGAGTTGATACCTCACCGCCTCAATCAATTTGCGTTGGCCAGTTATCGACACACGTTCAAAAACAGCGACGGGTATCAATTCGGCGACGAAGTAAACCTCGGCGGGGGGCTCAATATCATCCCGGTTGAGCAAGCTCAGTGGTTTGTCCTGACGCAACAATTCAATTATCGGTGGATGCAGAACGATGCGATGGACGCTTCGCTCTTCCTGTTTGACCCTACGACGGGATCTTCGATCTTGCTCGATCCGACGGTCAAGCTTCGAGCGGTTCCCACGACCGGTTCAACCTATTTGGCCTATTCGCCCGGCATCATGCTCAACCTGTGGAATTATGCATCGTTCTACTTCATGGCGCAGATTCCCGTCTATCGCGATTTCAACGGCAATCTTGAACAGGGAATCAGTTATGTTTTCGGACTCACCAAATCGCTCCAGTTGCTCGGTGGGTCGTAAGGGCAAAGGGTAGATGATCGGTACGTTCATACAGATGTGGACAGCGAGTCGTCGAAGCAGATTGTCCCGTGCGATAGCGGGCGTCTGTGTGGCGCTCTGGGTGGCCGGGTCCGTCTCCACACTGTACGGAAGCCTCACGCCGCAATGGACGATTCCCCACTGTCCGCAAACTCATTCAAACAGCGCGCAGCACACCCATGGCTCCTGCGCATGGCACTGTGACGGCATCGAAACACAATCCTCCTCGGGCCGGTCATGGGGACCATCTATTGTACCGACTGGGTATCTGTTCGGGGATTCCACCGTCACAGTATGCACTGCGATTCTTGAGAGTGGTAAGGCCATCCGAGGACCGCCTGAATCATATTTCTTCGGATTTGTCTAAGCCATGTTACGAGGTGCGCGCTTCCATGAAGAAGCCTGCACAGAAAAATCAGGAAGGAAATACACATGAAATCAATAAAGCATCGGACCACAGTCATCACGAGCGCAGCAACGGTGATGCTGGGATTGGCAGTGATTGGTCTTGCAAGCTGCAGTTCGGGAGATTCGTCCACCCCGGCAGTTACCACCGGTGGCAGCGCGGCGCTGCAGGGACCGTTGGTGTTCGTCAACAATACGGGGGACAAGTCATTGACCAGCATAGCGATGAAGGGTGATTCTGGCAACGCGGTGGTTGGTAGGATTGCCGCACCAGAATTCGAAAACGTTGCCTTGGGCGACATGCAATTCTCGGCAGGGGAATGGCTGTTCGTCAATTTGGGCGCGGTCAATAAAGTGGCGACGATCGATCCGTTGACCGGCGCGACTCCGGAACATAAGGGTAACCTAACCACAGGAACTCGCCCGGTGCATATCTATCGGGACACGACCGATGGCGAAGTGATCTGGTCGATGAATGATGGTGATAATACCGGTGGAACCGGTGACGATCTCATTAACTGTGCAGCGCAAACTGGGAGTTCAGTCACGATCCTCCACAACTCCCACCAAGGTCCCGGTGCCCATCCACCGACTGTTGAGCGGACTATCTGTCTTCTCGCTGACGGCCACCATGTAACGGCGTTTTCATCCGGCGCTGGAGTTCCCAAACGGGCCTTCGTTTCCAGCGAAACTGGCGGTGAGATCGCGGTCATCAACAATGAGCCTGGGCCTGGGCAATGGGACATGACTCACAGAATCGACTTGTGCAATCCGGCGAAAGAAACCTGCGATGATGAGTCTGCCACCCCATTGACCACGCCATTCACACCGAATGGCGCGGGACCCCACGGGATTCGCTGGTCGAAGCTGACACAAAAGGTCTACAGCATTCAGGAAGGATACAACCAGATTGCCGAAATCGACCCGACAACTCTGAGCATTACCAGGACTTTCGACCTAGCAACAACATCATATACCAGCTTCGGGATCACTCCCGATGGCCGTTTCCTCTTGCTTCGAGGACAAACGACAGCGCCTGATCCTCAGACCACCAAGTTGGGCGTGCTGGACATCAGTGTGGATCCGCCGGTCCAGACGGACTTTACCATTGCAGCGCTGGACGGGACGTCCCCAGGCTCGTTCAAGTTCTCTCCGGATGGGAACCGCTTCTACATCCTGGCGGGAAATGCCGCCGCAACAACGAAAAAAGATCGCCTGTTCGCGTTCGATTCATCGACACTCACGGCGACGCCTCCCGCGCTCACCCTCATCAAGGAGATCCCATTGACCGTGGGTGGAGATACCGTGGGATTTAACGCGGCACATAACATAGATGTCTTGGCGCAAGGAGCCCCCGGAGCCGGGAAAGCCAAGTACATCGTTGTATCGAACAGGCTAGACAATTCCGTGTCGATTATTAACGCAACCACAAACACAAAAACGCAGGATGTGCAAGTTGGGCCAGCACCTGGCGCAGTCTTGGTCTACTATGTAGACGCTGCGGCGGCCGGCAACCAAGCCACGGCCTCGCTCACGGGAGGGCCAAAAGCCAAGCCAGCTCCACTGCCTGAGCGACTTGATGATCACGGCATGCCGCAGTAGGAAGAGCCCTCGCGTATCTTTTTCAATCCGTGTCGGAGGGGGCAGGATAGCCTGCCCCCTTCATGCTACGGAACGCCCTTAGCGATTTTTCACCAGCAGCGGCTCAAGCGTCGGGAAGACCTTCTTGACAATCAGGCGATAGCCCTCTCCCGTCGGATGAATACCGTCGGCCTGGTTGAGCGAGGACGAGGCTGCCACCCCATCAAGAAAAAAGGGAATCAGGGTCAGGCGATATTGCTTCGCTAAGGCCTGGTAGAGTGCCTCAAACCCCGCGGTATAGTCCTGTCCATAATTTGGAGGAAGTTTCATTCCCGCTAACACGACGGTAACCGAAGCCTGTTGGAGTTGTTGAATGATCCGTTCGAGATTGGCTTTCGTCTCGTGCAGACTGAGACCGCGGAGTCCATCGTTGCCGCCAAGTTCCAGAATGACGATCACTGGCTTGTTGTTCAGAACCCAGGAGACCCTCCGGACTCCTCCGGCCGTTGTCTCGCCGCTGACTCCCGCGTTCACAACCCGATAGGAATAGCCGGCTGCGTCCAGCATTCGCTGCAGATGGGCGGGATACGAGTGACTCTGCGCGACGCCTAAGCCGGCTGTCAGGCTGTTGCCGAAGGCGACGATGCACGGGCGTTCGGCTGGTACCCGGGCCTTTGGGGAGCTCGACGACGGTGTCGGGCCGGCGAGCGCACTGCCGTGGTCATACCCAAAGAGGAGGATGAGGGAGAGGCAGAGGCAAGAGAATAGTTTTGTGAGAATCCATGAGCGGCGCATGATCATCCAGTATAATATAGGCCCGACGTGGACGATACTCTGGAAACCGGACCGACAACATGATTACGCTTTCTCACCTGACGATGCGCTTGGCCGGCGGAGGCCATCAGATCACGATCCTCGACGATCTCACACTTGAGATTCCCGACAAGCAGCGCGTGGCCATCGTCGGCCCCTCCGGGAGCGGGAAGTCCACCTTGCTGGGCCTTATCGCGGGACTGGATCGCCCGACGTCCGGCTCCATCATGTTGAACGGTGTAGAGATCTCGACGATGCGCGAGAGCGCCTTGGCTCGGTATCGTCGCGATCAGATCGGCTACATCTTTCAATCCTTCCATCTCATTCCCACCCTCACCGCCCTGGAAAACGTCCTGGTGCCGTTGGAATTGGCAGGGATACGCATGGCTCAGGATCGCGCGACCGATCTGTTGCGGGCCGTCGGCCTGGAAGAGCGGCTGCATCATTATCCCGTGCAGCTGTCGGGAGGAGAGCAGCAGCGAGTAGCGGTGGCTAGAGCCTTCGCCTGTCATCCACCGATTTTGCTGGCCGATGAACCGACCGGCAACTTGGATTCGGCCACAGGCCAGCACGTGATGGATCTGCTTCATTCTCTCCATCGCGATTACGGCACTACCTTGGTCCTCGTCACGCACGATCGAGCTCTCGCGTCTTCGATGGAGCGCGTAATTGAGTTGCGGGACGGCCGTATCGAATCTGACACCTTCACTGACCCAGGCCATCGGGTCGCAGAGTCACCCCTGTGAATCTTTTTATCTTCAGAATGGCCTGGCGTGAAACCAGGGGAGCTTGGCGACACTTTCTTTATTTCTTCGCCTGTATCGCTATCGGCGTTGGAGCTTTGGTGGGGGTGTCGCTTTTCGGCACGAATATGGAGCGCGCGGTCACGAAAGAAGCGCGGGGACTGTTAGGCGGTGATCTCGAAGTTCGTTTGACGCGGCCCCTGAGTCCCGCGGGACAGACGGTGCTGGACTCGCTGCGCACACGAAACATGGTCTTCACCCATGTAAGCGAACTCGTGGCCATGGCCGCACGCGCGACTCCCGGACCCCCTACGACCCAATCGACGCAGATCATCGAACTCAAAGCAATCGAATCGGCATATCCCCTGTACGGAGCGATTCGCCTGGACCCAGCGCAATCACCGGATGTCCTGCTCCACCCGGATGAACGCCGCTGCGGCGGGAATTCATGTTTTGGGGCGGTGGTGCAGGAGTCGCTGCTGATTCGGATGGGCCTCTCGATCGGGGATCGATTGAAGATCGGTCGCGCGACGTTTCTGATCACCGGCATCGTGCGGATCGAGCCGGATCGAATGGCCAATGCCTTCATCTTGGGCCCGCGGGTGATAATTGCGCAGGAGGGACTACAGGCGGCGGAACTGATCAAACCCGGAAGCCGGGTGCGAGAACGGTATCTCGTGAAGACGACTTCCGATATGCCGCTGGAACCGCTCCTCTCCGAGCTACGAGAGCGGCTATCGGTAGACTCTGCGCGCGTATCCAGCTATCGCACGGCCCAGTCACAGTTGAGGCAATTTCTCGACCAACTCTCCCGCTATCTCGGGCTGATCGGTCTGACCGCGCTGTTCATCGGCGGACTGGGGGTCGGGACCTCGATTCATGCGTTCTTGCGTGACAAGTTGCGGACGATCGCGATCTTAAAGGCGGTCGGCGCGGATTCGGCCACGGTTGTCTCGACCTATGTCGTGCAAGCAATCTTCTTGGGATGTGTCGGGAGCTTCGCCGGGATTTTGCTGGGAATTGGCCTCCAACGAGGACTACCTCCCCTCATGGCAGGCCTGTTCATGTCCGACCTCCTCGATCAATTAGGTGTCTCTTTAGAATTGTCGTGGTCCTCGATTTGGCCCTTGATGAAAGGGGCGATGCTGGGACTGTTATCGACACTGCTGTTTACTCTGTGGCCTCTGTTGAAGATTCGAGAAATTCACCCAGGTGCGATCTTCCGCCGTGAGGCAGAACAGTCGACGGCCGAGCATGAGACGCTTCCGTCACGATGGTGGGTGAGGTGGGGGCTGGCCGATCGATGGAATGTCGGCACGGCCGGGGGGATCATCCTCGGGCTCTGTGCACTCTCGATATGGCAAGCCGGTTCGTGGTCGATCGGCTTCCTGTTTCTCGGCGCGCTGTCGGTCGCCATCACAGTCCTCTTTCTCTGTGCGAGGGCCTTCGTCCGAGGGTTGGCCTGGATGCCGATGCCCCGCGTGTTGAGCCTCCGCTATGCCCTGGGTAATGTGGTGCGGCCGGGAAGCCAGGCGATGGGGATCATGGTCGCCATCGGCATCGGCGTGATGGTGATTGTCACGGTGTCGCTGGTGGAACTGGCGTTGCTCCGTCAAGTACAGGAGAATCGGCCGGCGGATGCTCCGACGTTTTTCTTTATCGATATTCAGCCTGATCAATCGAAAGAGTTCGTGTCGTTGGTCTCTCGGCAGGCCGACCGGGCGCGTCCGGAACTCACCCCGCTGGTACGATCGCGACTCCATGCCATCGATGGACATGTCGTCACGGTAGAAGAGGGAGTGGAGAAGGAAGACAAGCGCGCGGAAGGGAAAGAGTCGCGGGGGAAACAGTGGTATTTCACCCGGGAGTATGTGCTGACTTTCCTCGACCAGCTACCGAAAGACAATCAGCTGGTCAAAGGGGAATGGTGGAAGCCTGGGCAGGTCTTCTCGACCCCACAGGTTTCAGTGGAAGAAGACGCGGCCATGCATTTAGGTCTCACGATCGGCTCGATCGTGGAGTTCGATATTCAGGGGGCCACGGTGGCGGCGACAGTGAGCAGTATTCGCAAGGTCGAGTGGGGAAATTTCTCGACGAACTTCTACATGATCTTGTCCCCGGGCGCGATTGCAGCGGCGCCGTTCACCTATGTGGCGACGGTGCGGGTCTCGCCGCGAGAAGAGCTGCCGTTGCAGCAGGCGGTCGTCGCCTCATTTCCGAACGTCAGCGCGATTCATATCGGCGATGTGCTCGATGGATTCGCACGGGTGCTCGACCGTCTCTCGCTGGCGATCAGGGCGGTGGCGTTATTTTGTGTGGCCGCCGGCGGGCTGGTCATGGCGGCAGCACTGGCGGCGACACGCTACCGGCGTCTCTACGAATCGGTCATTCTGAAGGCGCTCGGCGCGACCCGTAGCCTGATCGCTCGCGCCTTTGCCATTGAGTATGTCCTGCTGGGCATCGTCGCCGGGTTGATCGGATTGACCCTCGGAAGTATCTTGTCATGGACCGTGTTGCGATACATATTTGAGCTTCCATGGAGCATTCATCCACAGGTGCTTGGCACCGGTCTCCTCCTCACAATGTTGCTGACGCTGATCGTGGGTTTTGCAAGCACCTACCGTATCCTCGGCCAACGACCGTTGGCTGTGCTTAGGCATGAGTAAGAAAGCAACCACCATTTTCAGACAGCGTGGGTGAGGGGGTGAATCGACAATTAGATGGCGAGATCGGGAAGGTGCAGGTCGAGGATGCGGCGAAGGCGTCGTTCTTCCGACCTGAGGAAACTGGAAAAGCGAAGCCCAATCCCTTCGGCACAACGGGAGCGCACAATGGCCCCATCAACCATGATGGGATCATCATACTCGGCAGGATGAAATTCCAGCATCACATGGCATCCCATCGGAATTCGCTGACTGGTGCGCACACGGCACCCCCGAAGAGACAAATCTGACAGCGTCCCCTCGACAACGACACGCTGGCTTGGGTCATTGATGGGGCGAACCTGTGCCGGGTACTGGACTGAGACACGCTCATAGTTGCGGCGAGGATTGGTCTTGAGTTTGCCGAGGAAACTAGTAAATCGATGAGTGCAGAGTTGACAACGGAAGGGATAGATGGTCAAGGCGCCGAGGAGCCGATCAGCCGCCCCCTGGCGCGGAGCGAGTTTGGTCTTCGGCGTCCCGCATTTTGGGCAAGAGCAGGTGGGCATTGTCGGTCAGGGCTCCTCTGCTGAGCAGTGCTACCACTCAATTGTACAAATTCATAAAATCAAACGGCAACCCCCCTTTCGAGGGTCCGGCCACAGCACATTAATTGGGAATGAACTTGAACAGGCCCCCTCCTCGGGTCATGACATAGAGCTCGCCTACAGCATCTTCACCAAAGCTCGTCACAAAACTACCCGGTGGACTGAGCAAGGGCCATTCTGTTTGGTCTGTGGGTTGACCGTTCTGGTAACGGAAACTCTTCACAAATCCCGCGCAAAAATCTGCATAGAAATACGTGCCTCGCAGGTCCGGCTTGACGGATCCCCGATACACATACCCGCCTGTCACTGAACAAGCCCCATTGAGGTGAGGATAATCGAGCACCGGCAACGTAAGGCTGCCAGGGTTACAATTGCTGGTGGGGTTGAAACAAAGAGTTCCTTCCATCAACCGCCAGCCATAATTGGCCTGACGCCCCGCGTTGGGGGCAACGGCGACATCGATCTCTTCTCTCGCGCTCTCTCCCACATCACCGATATAGAGGTCGCCTGTTGTGCGGTCAAAGGAGAAACGCCACGGATTCCTTAAGCCCAGGCTCCAGATTTGTTGCGCGCCGCCGACGAGGACGAACGGATTGATGATGACATTGCTGCAGGCACCCCCTGTATCGGGATTGAGTCGAAGGAGTTTCCCGAGCAAGGAAGATAGACTCTGCCCGTTGTTGTTCGGGTCCGCGCCACTTACTCCATTACTTCCTCCATCGCCGACCCCCGCGTATAGACATCCATCCGGGCCAAATGCCAGCATGCCGCCGTTGTGATTCGAAAAGTTTGGATGTGCCACCGTAAGAAGGATCACGGCCGAAGAAGCATCCGCGAGGTTTGGGTCCGTGATATTTCTCAGGTAACGAGCGATGACAACGTTACCGGCGGTGTTCGTGTAAAAGATGTAGAACTGGCGATTCGCCGCGTACTGGGGATCGAATGCCATCCCCAACAACCCTCTTTCACCGCCTGTCGACAGAAGGCTGCTGACATTGAGGAAAGGGTCTGTGAGGAGCGACCCTCCCACGACATCAAAGACTCTGATCAACCCTCCCTGCTGGACGATAAAGAGGCGTGTAGAGTCATTGGGAGGCGCGGTCATGAAGACCGGTGAACTGAGGCTCGTACTGATCGATTGAAGCCGCAGACTATTGGATTGAGGTGACGAGTCTTGGTTCGATCCATTATCGGAGCACCCGATCAGGTGTCCTGTGATGATAAGGACCAAACCAGCCATCAACAGGCGCCGAATCGGTACCATCCGCCACCTCGCGTGATGCCAGGCTGTACGCCTTCAGCCTACTATAGAGGGCTGAGTCGCCTCAAGTCGTTCCCGCGCGTGGGTTGGTCCATGGGACAATCTAGATTGAGATGGCTTGCCCGGCATGTGCCCGGCCTGGTCACCACTGTTCACGGGCTTCTTCCTTGCCAATATTCGTCTATCGATTTCTATCCAGGTACGTGCGCAGGGCGAGGCTGTCTCGCTCTCGGACTGTGACGGCGATCCTCAATTGTTCGAGATATTGATCCAGAGTTTTTCCACCGAGGTCGATCTTGCGCGTTGTGAAAAAGTCTCGCACGTCTCGTTCGAGTTCAGGCGTGGCGAGGCTGACGATTCCGCCGCACATGCGGCGCAGTCCTTGTTTGGGGAACAATTGGTCCATCTTTTCCCAATTCGCCTTCAAAAAATCCCAGGCCAATTCTCTGCCATAGACATTGCCCAGAATGGCGCTGACGAGAAACGGCGCGTCTTGTGTGCGGATTTCTCCGCTGATGGTGCGAGCGAGCGTGCGTTCAAGCAATGTCTTGGGATGGAATGCCGCGAGCGAGAAGAGATAGCGCCGTTCTTCTTGAGGGGTGGTGGCGGTACGGAAGCGTTCGTTAAATTCGTCGTACCTGGTTGTGTCGCCCGTATGCGCAAGGATCGCGACGAGTGAGGGCACGACATTGGGATCTACGGCTGTCGCGTCTTTGCAGTACGCCCGGTACAGTTCGGTTGCGTCTCGTTGGATGGCCGAATCATTCCCGAGTTTACCCTGTGCGCCGATCAATTCGCCCCGTAGCTGTTTCGTCAGCTCGCTCTCGTCTTTTCGTGGGACCCAGCCCAAGTCGGCAACAACCGGACCGATGCGACCGCGTACGAACGCTTCGAACGCCGGACGATCCTCTACGGTGACGATCCGGTTCAAAAAGGAGAAGGCCTCGAGTACCACAGCCCAGACATTCTTGTCCCGTTCCGCGGTGAAGCGGGCTGTCAGGTCTAGATAGTCTGTGAGGGGCATGAGGCCTGCGACGGTGGTGGCCCAGGCATCATTGATGAGATTGAACCGCTCGGTGACGGCGAGTCGATCGATGCCGGCGTTCAGTATCCGGTAGAACAGGTCCGGCGCATAGCGCACGCGGTAGAAGCCATGGCCTTCCTCGTTGATCAATACCGACTCCCAATTGTGGGGGAGCGGGACTGTCGTGTTCTTTTCTGTCAGCAACAGACGTGAGGTTTTGGCCTTGCCTCCTGCGGTGATTCGCATCTGGAGTGGGATCTGCCATGTGATGGGAGAGGGGTCGGGCAGATAGGTGAAGCGCTGTTGAGTTAACACGAGTTCTACACCTTCCCGCAGTTCAGCGGTGATTAACGGATACCCTGGTTGGAAGATCCAGTCGTCCATGAGGTCAGGCACCGGCTGCTTGGAGATCTTCCCCAGCGAAACCCAGAGATCCTTCGTATCTGCGTTCCCATAGGCATGCGCGCGCAAATAGTCTCGGACACCGTCGCGGAAGATCGTTGCCCCAATGTGCTGTTCTAACATCCGGAGCACTGACGCGCCTTTTTCATAGGTCAGGACGTCGAACATCGCGTCGGCATCCTTGGGGGCCTGTACCGGATACTCGATTGATCTCGTGCTCCAGAGTCCATCAACTGAAAAGGCCGCGGCTCGCGCGACGCCGAAGCTGTCCCATCGTTTCCATTCTGGTTTCCAGGCATCCACGGCCAGCATTTCCATGAAGGTGGCAAAGGCCTCGTTCAGCCAGAGCCCGTTCCACCAGGACATGGTCACTAAATCGCCGAACCACATGTGCGCGTTTTCATGGGCGACCACGTCGGCCACGCGCTCCAGTTCGCCGTGCGTGGCGCTCTGCCGATCGACCAGCAAGGCCGTTTCACGGTAGGTAATGGCGCCGAGGTTCTCCATGGCCCCGGAGGCAAAATCAGGAATGGCGAGCAGGTCCAGCTTGTCACCGGGGTAAGGGATTCCGTAGTAACGCTCAAAAAATGCAAGTGACGCCGCTGCAATGTCTTGACCAAATGAGGCCAGATACTTTTTCTCAGGAATGGCCCATAGGCGAAGTGGAGTTTTGCCGATCATCACCGGTTCGGTCGGCTCAATCCGGCCTACAACGAATGCGACCAGGTAGGTGGACATTTTGATCGAATCGGCGAAGTGGACGATCTTCTTCCCGCCGACCAGCGTTTCGGTCGCGATCGCGGTGTTGGAGACCGCGATGAGCGTTGGATCGATAACCAGCGTCGTGGCAAAGACGGCTTTGAAGTCCGGTTCATCCCAGCAGGGGAAAGCCCGACGGGCATCGGTAGCTTCGAACTGTGTCGCGGCCATGCTGTGAGTCGCACCACGCTTGTCTTTGTAGGTGCTCCGATAGAACCCGCGAAGCTTATCGTTGAGCGTACCGGAAAATGTCATGGTCAGCCGCCAGGTGCCCGGCGAGAGAGGCATGGCGAATGTGAAATGGCAACGTTCGAGCGACGCATCCAACGTTATCGTGGCCGGTCTCGTTGAGCCGGCGGCTCCTTCGATCTGGGCAGAAGTGATAGCGAGTTCAATAGCGTTGAGGATGATTTCAGAGGTTGGATGATGGATCGTGAGGGTGATGGTTTCTTGTCCAACAAAGTGTGCGGCGGTCAGGTCCGGCTCCAATCGCAGATCGTAGCGAATCGGGACCACGTGCCTTGGAAGCCGGTATGGATCGAGTGTGCCTGGAGAAGAGTCCTGATTCATATTCTCACCTTTTGGTCGTTTGGTAAGCGCTTGCGTGACGGAACTGTTGAGGCACGAGCTGAGGAACGATGTAAGTGGAATGGCAACGAGGAATCGGACATGCTTACTGAGAGCCTGTAAGGTCTGTCGCCTGCTGATCGGTTCAGTCATGTTCTCGTCGCGGGGTGCGTCTCAACTCCGTTGGGTGTCCCTACGATGAGCAGATCTGTCCGTCCGACAAAGAGGCCGGTCCCGACGACTCCGGGAATCAAGTGCAAGGCAATCTCGAGTTCTTGCGGGTTGTCGATCCGTGGGAGATGGACATCCAGAATCACATGGCCTGTTTCCGTGTGAAACGATGATCCGTTCCGTTCCCTGAGTACCACGCGGCTCAGAGTGAGAGCCTCGATTTCTCGTGCGGTACTTCCCCAGCCGAAAGGGATCACTTCGATTGGAAGGGGAAAGGATCCCCCCAATACAGGGACTCGTTTGGTGTGGTCGACCAAGACGATGAACTGTTTGGCCGAAGCTGCGACGATCTTTTCCTTCAGGAGGGCGCCGCCGCCGCCCTTGATGAGATTGAAGTCAGGATCGACCTGGTCTGCGCCGTCGATCGCCACATCGATTACCCAGGCATTATCGACATCGATGAGGATAATTCCTTGCTGCCCGGCGAGCAGGGCCGTTTCCTTCGACGTGGGCACTCCGCGAAGTTTCATTCCCGCGCGGACCTTTTCCCCCAGCGCCATGATCATGTGCTTTGCCGTTGAGCCGGTCCCGAGACCCACAACCATCCCATCGTGGACCAATTCGACGGCTGCTAATGCGGCAGCTTTCTTCAAGGTGTCGAGATCCTGGTTGCTCATCATGATTCGGGGGTATGGGAGAGGGCTGCGGCGACAGACGCAGCTCCGAGCAACGCCGTCTTGTCGTTCAGCACCACTTTCACGGGGATCGAAGTCATCAAGCCTTTGTAGCGGCCTTTGTTGGTGAATGCCTTCATGAAGGTTCCGTCTTTCAGTTTGGCCAGCAGCTTCGGTGCGATGCCGCCGCCCAGATATACACCGTTGAGTGTCATCGCCTTCAGGGCAAGATTGCCCGCTTCGGCTCCATAGATGGAGGCGAACAGGTCGAGCGCCTGCTTGGCGATGTCCGCCTGGCCCTTAAGTCCTGCTTCTGCAATTACCGCCGCCGGGTCGCCAGCTTTGATTTGCTCCGAGAGCCACGTCGGCTCATTTTTCTTGCTGTCGCGGACATAGTCATAGATGGCGTGCAGGCCGGGGCCTGACAACACACGTTCGTAACTCACGTGCAGGTAGTGACTACGCAGATGGCGTAGCAGTTCAATTTCGTTGTCATTGTTCGGTGCGAAGTCTGCGTGACCTCCTTCAGACGGCATAGGCTGATAGCGCGAACCGTTCCAGAAGAGGATGGATTCGCCCAGTCCGGTTCCCGCAGCAAGCAAGGCGAGCGCCTGCTTGTGCGCCGGAGGAGCACCGGCGTTGAGGATTTCGACTTCGTCCGGTCGGAGCAACAGAATACCGTGCGCCATGGCCTCAAGATCGTTGAGCAGCTTCACTCTCGGTATGTCGAACTGTTTCGCCAGCTGTGCACCATCGACCACCCACGGGAGGTTGGTCGTCTTAGAATGGTTCTGAAAGACGGGGCCGGCGACGCCGAAACAAGCCGCGTCGATTTTCGGCGGTTTTTCCGCTGAGCGATCCGGTTCCAATTCGGCAGCGTCACTCTTCTCGGTACCAAATTCATCGATGGGCGACGGAGGTTTCGGTGGAACGAGGAATTCGGTGAGGATGTCCTCAAGCGATGTGTAATCGGCACTCTGGAACGTCTCCAATCGGACAGGATCGACGCGATCTTTGTTCCAGTCGAACAGGGCCAAGTGAGTTTTTGTACCCCCGATATCTCCGGCAACAATCATCTTGCCCTCATACGCTCTTCCGCTGTTAACGTATCGATAGCTCGGCTGCCGCAGCTCGGTCTAGAAACCAAATGAGGCGGCCTTCCTCCGGTGAGACCAGCGAAGCAGGAAGCTGTCGTTCAGCCTCGGTTCTCGGATCGAGGATGGCTCTCACGACTCCTGCTTTACCGGCTCCTGTGACGAGAAACAGTATCACACTCGCCCTGTTGATCGCAGCTAGGGTCATGGTCAGTCTGTTTGGTGGATCTTTCGGAGACTGTGTTGCCGCGATCACGCGCTGGTGGTCCCGTAAAATTGTTGCCCCAGGAAACAGGGACGCCGTGTGCCCGTCTTCGCCTAGCCCTAAGAGAACGAGGTCAAGGGATGGCTGGGCCGATGAGGAAGTCTTCGTCGCAAGACGAAGCTGCTGTTCGTACTCAAAGGCCGCTGCCTGGGGGTCACTGGATTCCCCGGCCATCCGATAGACCTGCGAAGGCGTAATGTTCAGAGGAGTAAATAGGATTTTATTGGCGAAGGCGTAGTTACTCCGAGGGTCATCCGGAGGAACGCAGCGTTCATCGCTAAAAAAAAAGGTGGTCGGGGACCAATCGAAGCGATCGGCGAAGGCAGGAGAGGTCAGGGCTCTGTAGAGGGTTTCCGGTGTCGTGCCGCCGGAGAGCGCGATGAGGAAACGGCCGTTCGCGCGAACGGCTTCTTTGCCCACTTCCAATACGAATTCAGCTGCTGCTTCAGCCCATGCTTGGCTGTCGCGGTGGATCCGGATGTCGGGAACGGCAGGCATCCTACCTTTTGCGGGCGCGCACGCTCCTGGTGCGCCGTTTTGCTGGACGACGAGCCGGCGCACGCGAGACTAGGGACTTCGCCAGCATCTGAATCGTCGCGATCGGATTCTTGCCCAATGGCAAGACGATGGCCTGTTGCTCATGAGCCTGAAGGGCCTGTATATCACCTGCGGCTTGGGCCTGCGCGAGCGTGCGAAAGGTGAAGGGCTTTCCGGGAATCCTGAGGTCAGGAGTCATCGGATCGATGAGCTGTAAGAATATTCCGCTTTTCGGACCCCCCTTGTGGAGTTGGCCCGTCGAGTGGAGATATCGGGGGCCATAGCCGGCTGTCGTGGTTACATGGTAATGGGAGACGAGCGCTCTTCGTAACGAGCGAATGGCCAGTTCCATCTTGGAGGAAGGTGTTGTATAGGCCAAGATGGCGACGTAGGCACCGGGGCGACACTGCCGCTTGAGTTGTGCCGCAGCCTGTGCCGCGGTCGCGGTGAGCTGCTTCGGCAACCGGCCGGTTGACTGGATGCTTTCCAGTACGCGGGCTGTGTTGTCTTTGCTTTCTTGCACGTTCGGTTGATCGAACGGGTGAATCCCCAGAAGGTGGCCTGCTATGGCCGTGGCAACTTCCCACCGGAAAAACTCTCCTGCAAGATCGTATCGGTCCTGAAGCGTGAGCGTCAGGATTGGAAGGCCCTTTCGCGCGAGCCCGGCAATCTGTCGGTCGAGCTGTCTATTCTGGTCTCCTTTCAATCTCAGATAGACAAAGAGTCGGTCCGTGCCATAGGCGGTCGGTGAGACGATCGGTTCATTCGCCACGGGGATGAGGCCGGTTCCTTCCTTGCCGGTGCTTTCCGCGAGAAGTTGTTCCGACCACAGACCAAATGTGCTGATCTCTGGCGATGCGATCACGGTGATCTTGTTGCGCCCTGCTTGCGCCAGCGAGGCCATCGTTGCGCCAAGTTCGGCGCCGGGGTTTTCTCCAAGAGGGGGCTGGATTCGACAGGCCTGGGCCATGGCGGTGGCACGCGAGAGTAATTGTGTGACATCGATACCCATCAGGGAGGCAGGAACTAATCCAAAATACGAGAGGACTGAGTACCGTCCACCGATATCTGGTGGGTTCGTGAAGATGCGCCAGAACTGATGCTCTGCTGCCAGCTTTTCCAACCCGGTGCCGGGATCGGTAATGGCGAGGAACTGTGCGCCGCCTTGGTGGCCAGGAGCCTGATGCACACGCTCCCAAAAGTGGGCAAAGAGCGACATGACTTCGATCGTTCCGCCGGATTTGCTGGCGAGGATGAAGAGACTCCGAGCCGGGTCGATTGCCTGCGTGACCTGTTGAACCCAGCCTGGGACAGTGGAATCGAGAACCCACAAACGAGGAAACCCTCGGGATGGTCCAAAGGTCGCGCGAAATACTTCCGGCCCCAAGCTACTGCCACCCATTCCGAGCAGGACTACGTCGCGTATGCCGCGCTTTTGAGCCGAAATAGCGAAGGTCCGTAACTCCTCCGCCCGGTCTTTCATGTATTCGATGATGGTCAGCCAGCCGAGGCGGTTGGTGATGTCGGTGGGATCTTGCTTCCAGAGTCGATGGTCGTGAGCCCACATTCGTTCGACGGCATGGGATGCGCTGAGTCGTGCGTTCGCCGCAGCGACCAGGAATTGAAGTTCCTCAGAAAATGATCGATCAATCTTAAGCGTCATGGCAAAGCTTCCGAGTATTGTAGATATCGGGTGAGAGAAACACAATCATGAGGCCTCGTCAACGGCGGCGTGAATTCGATGGACGCATGTTCGAGACAAACCCGGTCTATCTCGTTTGTCTGGTTCATCTGGTTGGTCTTGTTTAACAAAATAACGGTCTTCCTACACCGGCGAACGTTTTCAGCATACTGTTAAAAAGAGTGGACCTCATGATGGTCAGTGATGCAAGATGATCGCTCCATGATGGATACCAAGCAGTTTGACAGGGTATCAGCCCCCTCCCTATAATGCCCTGTCACCTGTGAGCCGTCTTAGGCAAGGAGCGATCGCATGTCGTTTACATCTCAGCAGCCATCGAACCTCAAGAAAAAACGTGAACATGGATTCCGCAAACGGATGAGTACAAAAAATGGCCGAAAGGTCTTGGCTCGTCGTCGTGCCAAGGGGCGAGCCCGCTTAGCGGTATAGATTAAACGACGCCGACTAGGGCTGCACGAAGGAATCTTTGCCCTCCGTTATGTGCCCCGGACAAGGTAGTTCCCATCACAGGATGACGGTGTATGGTCACAGCCGAGTCCGGAGATTCGGGCTCGAAGAGGAAGTCCTGTGCAAGCTGGCCCTCTCCCAGGATGATGGCGATGTCGCAGGGTGGAGGTGGCAGGAATCTGTTCCTAAAGCGTAGCCGCGACATCGAGTACGCTAAGCAGCACGGTCAACGTATCTCTACCGCCCTATTTAATATGGTGATTTGCCGGACTGGCATAAATGGCAGCCGGGTCGGTATTGTAGTGGGGAAGCGATTCGGGGGAGCCGTCAGCCGAAATCGAGTAAAGCGCCTGTTTCGGGAACTCACGCGTCAATTACGCGGCCACTTGCTCCCTGGATACGATCTGGTGGTCTTCCCCAAACGGGATTCGATTTCGCAACCCTTTGCCGTCTTGAAAAAGGTGTGGCTATCAGCGCTGCAGCGCCAACAACTGCTTCGTATGTGTGAGGATTAGCCCGCTCCAGTTGTGCACGACTTTGTTTGCCGGCTACCCTATTGGATCTCGCGGCTCCTCAGACCAACCCGCTCTTCTAAGGCGGCCTGCTCTGAATATGTGAGGGCCCATCAATCGGTAAGGGGTGCTCAATGGGCGCAAGCTTGTAATCTACCACCTGCTAAAAATTATCCATTTCCTCCTGGATGAATGGATTCTGTGACGCAGTAGAGGCACAATTGTTCACATCGTGATAGCGGTTTATTTATGGACAAACGCATTGTTGTATTTCTCGTTCTGTCGCTAGCAATCATACTGGGATTTGACCTGCTCATGAAGCAGATGGGGTGGCTTCCTGAGCCCCCCCCTGTTCAGGATGGTTCTGTCCAGGCCCCCTCCTCTTCGCAGCCACAGCCAAGCTCCAATCTCCTAAGAGGCAAGGACAGCAGTTCGACCGTTCCGAGTGCCCCAAACCAACCGGGTCGAAACTCTGGTGCGCCTGCGCCGGGTAGTTCTCCACCAATTTCGGAACAGACGGTGACGGTTGAGACGGATCTGGTTCGGGTCGAATTATCAAATCGTGGCGGAGTAATTCGGAATTGGGAGTTGAAGCGATACCATACCGACCCTCCCGAAGCGAAGCCGGTACAACTCGTCTATCAAGGGGGAAAGTTCAAGGGCCCACTCTCAATTACGGTGACAAATGCCGACATCGACAAGGTCATTCGAGAAGGCCTGTACAGTATTGAGAAAGACTTTACGAAACTCGATGCCGCTCATCCTGTCGGGCATGTCACGATTCAGTTTCACGATTTAGCCACCCATATCAGCGTGGAGAAACGACTGACCTTTCATCACGATAGCTATCTGGTGGACATGTCGTTCTCCGTCGAGGGAGTGACTGAGTCCTATGATATCGGGTTAGGGACGAATTTCGGTATCGTGGAATGGGGGGATGGGTTCATCGGTCTGATCGGATCGGCCTCACGGGTTGACGACAAAGTTGAAAAAGAGACGCCGGAGAAGGAACTTGAACGAAAGGGGGCGGTTCAGTGGGTCGCATTGCAGGATAAGTACTTTCTTTCGGTGTTGATCCCGAAGGCGGGTGCGGCCGCTATTGCCAAGACGGAGGGCGAAAAAATCGTGTCGGCTGGGCTGCGGATGGCTGCGTCAGGAGTAGCATCCTCGGTTTCGCTTCAGCTGTATGCAGGCCCAAAAGAATACGACACGCTCCGCTCGTTAAACGTGGGCCTGGAAGATATGATCGATTTCGGATGGTTCATCTACGGCAGTTGGACTATTGTAAAGTCAGTCGCCAAACCGATCTTTTATATCCTGCGGTTCATCCATGAGTATGTCCATAACTATGGGGTCACTATTATCCTGCTGACTTTGGGGATCAAATTGTTATTTGTGCCGTTGCAATACAAAAGCTACAAGTCGATGAAAATGATGCGGCTGATCCAGCCCAAGATCAAAGAAGTCCAGGAGAAATACAAAGGCGATCGCGATCGTCTGAACAAGGAGTTGATGAAGCTGTACCGGGAGCAGAAAGTGAATCCGCTGGGCGGCTTTCTTCCGATGTTCTTGCAGATGCCGGTATTCATCGCCCTGTTCAATGTCCTCTACATGACGATCGATCTGCGCCAAGCCCCATTCATGCTCTGGGTTACCGATTTGTCGTTGCAGGACCCCTACTATGTGCTGCCGGTTATCATGGGGGCGACGATGTTTATTCAACAGAAGATCACGCCCACCACGATGGATCCGGCACAGGCAAAGATCATGTTGGTGCTCCCGATCGGCTTAACATTCCTGTTCGTAAATTTTCCAGCGGGCCTTGTGCTGTACTGGCTGACGAACAATGTCCTGACCATTACTCAACAATTAGTGACGGATCGTTTTCTGTTGCACGACAAAGCCCTCGCCTCGATGATCACTGAGCAGAGCGGCAGCACAAGCGCTTAGGCGCTTCGAAGTTATGCTCCCGAAGTGAAAAAGTCGTCATGTATGGAGGACTCGAAGACACGATTTGTGCCATTGCCACCCCCAAAGGCGAGGGCGGCATTGGGATCGTTCGTCTGAGTGGTCCTCGGGCACTTGTCGTTGCTTCTCGAGCTGTGCGCTTGCGGTCTGGCCGTCCCCTCTCATCGATTTCTTCCCATACGCTCCAGCTTGCCGATCTTGTGAATCCCGCATCGGATAAGCGGAAAGTATCGAGAGTCGCTCATAAACGCCCGCCTGGATCGGACCTGCTCGATGAGGCGCTCGTGGTCTACATGAAGGCTCCGCGGTCGTTTACGGCAGAAGATGTGGTGGAAATTCAGTCTCATGGCGGGACGTTGGTGCTTAAGATGGTTTGCAAGGTATGTGTGGAGTCCGGTGCGAGGATAGCGGAGCCGGGGGAGTTTACGAAGCGGGCCTTTCTCAACGGACGTTTAGACCTGTCCCAGGCAGAGGCAGTGCTCGACACTATCAGGGCTACATCTTCCATTGGATTGAACATGGCGCAACGCCATCTACGGGGTGACCTCGCGCGAGAGGTGGAACAGGCTCGGACCTCTCTATTGACCGTGCTTGCTCATGTGGAGGCGGGGATTGATTTCGTGGGCGAAGATATCTCTTTTCTTCGACGCGATGAACTGACTCGTATTGTGAGAGAAGCCTGTGCGGTGGTTCAGAAACTTGAAGCGACGGCGCAGGAAGGGCGGATCTTACGGGAAGGGGCACATGTCGTGATCCTCGGGCGCCCGAACGTCGGCAAGTCCAGTATCTTGAACCGTCTTCTGAGGGAAGAGCGGGCGATTGTCACGGCCATTCCTGGCACGACGAGGGATGTGATCGAGGAGTCCATCGATCTTGACGGGGTGACGGTTCGTTTGGTTGATACAGCAGGAGTGCGAGAAACAGACGATATTGTCGAACAGGAAGGGATCAGACGGACGCGTGTCGCACAGGACGAAGCGGACCTCTTACTGGTAGTGGTGGATAGGAGTGTGCCCCTCACGAGCGATGACCGGAAGCTCTTGAGTGTGGTCAAGGATCGAAAACATGTGGTGCTGCTGAACAAGGCTGATTTGGCTGATGAAGCCGAGTCGGATGCCGCGCTCGTGGGCCATTTTTCATACAGCATTTCAGCAAAAACGGGTTGGGGGGTTGAAACGGTGAAGTCGGCTATTCGCGGTCAGCTGGTGTCAGAGAGCTTTGAGGCAGCGGATGGTGTCGCGGTCACGAACGTGCGACACCGTGATGCGTTGCGCCGGGCTGGCGAATCCCTGGGCCAGGCCCTTGAGTCCGTGCAGTGGGGAGCGGCAGGAGAGCTTGTCTCGATCGATGTGCGCGCCGCAGCCGATGCACTCGGTGAAATAACGGGCGCCATTACGACGGACGAGATCCTTGGTCGGATCTTTTCAGAATTCTGTATCGGCAAGTAGAAGAGGTTGGTCGTGGGACAGACAGTGGATGTCATTGTGGTGGGGGGAGGTCATGCCGGCTGCGAGGCCGCCTTGGCCGCTTCGCGCATGGGCGCGCGAACGTTGCTGCTCACGATGGATCACGACCGAATCGCGCAAATGTCATGTAACCCGGCAGTCGGGGGAATTGCCAAGGGACATCTGGTAAAGGAAATCGATGCGCTGGGTGGTGAGATGGCGCGGAATACGGATCAAGCTGGCATCCAGTTCCGCTTCATTAACACAAGTAAAGGGCCGGCTGTGCGAGCCCTCCGCGTCCAATGCGACAAAAAGTTGTATCGAGAGGTTATGCAACGAACGTTGCGCCTGCAGGAAGGACTGACGGTCGGCGAGGGAACGGTGGATCGTTTGCTGACGCATGCCGGCTCGATTACAGGCGTGGTGACGAGTAGCGGCGATCACATTCAAGCAAAGGCCGTCATTCTGACATCAGGTACATTCCTTAATGGACTTATCCATATCGGTTTGAATCATTTTCCTGCGGGGCGAGCTGGAGAGGCGTCCGCCGAGCATCTGTCTGATTGTATGCGCGAACTGGGGTTCGAAGTGGGCCGGCTCAAAACCGGCACGCCTCCTCGCTTGGATGGGACGACCATTGACTTTTCCGTGATGGTACCTCAGCCGGGTGATGATCCACCACAGCCGTTTTCATATCGGACCGACCGGATTGAGAACCGCCAACTTCCCTGTCATTTGACCCATACCAATCGTGCGACGCATGAATTGATCCAGCGCAATCTGGACCGGTCGCCGCTCTACAGCGGCATCATTGAATCGGTGGGGCCGAGGTACTGTCCGTCGATCGAAGATAAAGTCGTACGCTTTGCAGACAAAGAACGTCACCAGATCTTTATCGAGCCGGAAGGATTGGAGAGTCGTGAGTTCTATCCCAACGGTATTTCAACCAGCCTACCGGTTGATGTGCAGGCCGCGATTCTGAAAACGATTCCGGGATTAGAACATACCACCATGCTCAAACCTGGGTATGCGATTGAGTACGACTACTTTCCTCCACGGCAGTTGCACCAGACCTTGGAAACCAAGCTTCTCGAAGGTCTATACCACGCGGGACAAATCAATGGGACATCCGGATATGAGGAAGCAGCGGCTCAGGGCCTTATGGCTGGGATCAATGCTGTTCTGAAACTTCGAGGCAAATTGCCATTGGTGCTTGACCGGTCCCAGGCCTATATTGGTGTACTAATTGACGATCTCATTACCAAAGACGCGCTTGAACCCTATCGCATGTTTACATCACGAGCAGAATATCGCTTACTACTGCGCCATGGAAACGCTGATCTTCGATTAACAGATACCGGACGGGAAGTTGGGTTGATTTGCGACGAAGTCTATGCACGGTTTCAGGTGAAACAGAAGGCAATTGAGTCTGAACTCTTTCGCCTCGAAGAGCTTCGACCAAAACTCACGGAAGCTGTTCGTGAACGCCTAGCTAAGATTCAGATGGAAGAGATCTCTGGGCCCTGCACCGCAGCTCAACTTTTGCGACGCCAGGGAGCAAGTTATAAGACCTTGTTAGAGGCGCTTGGGATTGATGTCTTACAAGACATTGAAACTGCTGATGAAGTAGAGTTACAAGTCAAGTACTCAGGTTATATCAAGCGCCAGCTTCAACAGATAGGTCGATTCAAAAAGCTCGAAACGAAACCCATCCCTATGGCATTCAATTACGATGGGACTCTTGGTTTTTCGAGAGAGGTCTGTGAAAAGCTGAAAAAAGTTCGCCCTGCATCTATTGGCCAAGCATCGAGAATTTCTGGAGTCACACCAGCGGCAATTTCTCTTCTCATTGTGGCTCTTGAAAAGTACAAGGGAGAATCTAGCCGAGATAGCCTTTTGCAAGCCTCATCTTAGATAGCAAGCGCAGAAATTTCCTTTCCATTCAGGAATGTCTTGACCTCATCTGGTGATTCACGTAATTGTTCCACGTGGAACATGAATCAGAGTTGCGAGAATTTTTGATGAGTTCAGTAGCGGAGCTTGGGCTGACTGTCGAGGAAACCCAAGTGGAACAATTCATATGCTACCTCGCTCATCTCATTGAATGGAATAAGGCGATCAATCTCACGGCGATTATCGAACCCAAGGAAATCATCATCAAGCATTTCGTTGACTCACTCTCTGCACTCGTCGTAACAAGATTTCCACCAAATAGCGCGGTACTCGATGTGGGATCTGGGGGAGGGTTTCCTGGTATTCCTCTTAAAATTGTGAGACCTGATATGAAACTGACCCTAGTAGAGCCAATTCAGAAAAAGTATTCATTTCTCAATTCAATGATCGGCCTGTTAAAGCTTCAGGACGTGTCTACGTTTTGTGGCAACATCGAACAGTATGCCAAAAAGCCTCTCAGAGATGCTATTGATACGGTCGTAGTAAGAGCGTTGAAATATGAAGAAATAAGAAAACACGTCCCTGCGTTGCTGACTTCAAGGGGGAAAGTTGTCTTGTATCGAACTGAGACCATCAAGAATCAGGAGATCGGAGAAGAGTTTCATATTGTAAGCGAGACAGATCTTACTCTTCCTCAAGGATCTGGGAAGAGAGTTATCATAGTGCTTGAGAAAAATAATTGATTAATATAATCAATTATATATGTACAAGTTCCACGTGGAACATTATCGATAAATGCACGAAGGAGTGATTAAATAAATACAAAGTATGGCAAAGACTGTAGCGATCGCAAATCAAAAGGGTGGTGTAGGAAAGACTACAACAGCCGTGAACCTAGCCGCTGCTGTCGCACTTCTTGGCAAACGTGTCCTGCTTGTAGATATGGATCCACAAGGGAACGCCACAAGTGGACTAGGGGTTGATCCTCGTTCTCTACAGACCACTGTGTATAACTGCCTTATTAAATATGTAAAATTTCACGATGTTGTGCAGGCAACAGAAGTGAGCGGTTTGTCACTTTTGCCGGCAAATGCTGACTTGTCTGGAGCAGAAATAGAACTAGTGAATGTTGAAGAGCGGGAAAAACTTCTTCAGCATTTCTTGCGAGACGTGAATCATTTGTTTGATATCATCTTTCTCGATTGTCCTCCTACATTGGGAATTCTGACGGTGAACGCCCTCGTCGCAGCGCAGAGCATTATGGTTCCGGTTCAATGTGAATATTATGCCATGGAAGGGTTAAGCCGCTTAGTGGGAAATATCGATCGAGTTCGTCAATCCTTTAATCCTGAGCTCAAATTGGAAGGGATCGTATTGACAATGTTCGACGCACGGAATACGTTGGCGCGTCAGGTCGTTGAACAAGTTCGTGAGTACTTCAAAGAGATCGTATACAGCACCATGATCCCTCGCAATGTGACACTGGCTGAGGCCCCAAGCTACGGACGTCCGGCCATGTTATATAACGTCGCATCTGCAGGATCTCAGGCCTATTTGTCATTAGCAAAGGAGTTTGTGAGTCATGGAGAAAAAAGCGCTCGGTAGAGGACTCGATGCACTACTGCCTGCCACCAAGCCCGTGTTGACACCGGAATTACCGGATGTTCAACATCTGCGGGTCGATGCGATTATGCCGAATCGGTATCAGCCAAGACAATCGTTTCCTCCTCAGGAACTGGCAGAACTCACAGCGTCATTGAAGCAAAGTGGATTGCTTCAACCAATTTTAGTGCGCCGTAAGGGAGACGGAATATACGAACTGATTTCCGGTGAACGGCGTTGGCGTGCGGCGAAAGAAGCTGGATTGGAAACGATTCAAGCGGTCATTCGTAATTGCGGAGACGATGAAGCTGTCGTCCTTGCACTGGTGGAAAACCTTCAGCGAACAGATCTCAATCCCATGGAAATGGCTAGAGCCTACCATCGAATGATGAACGAATTTGGACTGACTCAGGACATAATTGCGCGACGAGTCGGTTGTGAGCGATCATCGATTGCCAATATCGTACGCCTAATAAATCTTCCATCAGAGATCCAGCAACTGATTGAATCGCAGCAACTCTCCATGGGACATGCCAAAGTCATTCTGGGTATTCTTGGCCAGCATGAACAGCTTAGAGTCGCTCAGATCGTAGTCTCAAGAGCCTTATCTGTGAGAGAGATAGAAAAATTTGTGGAGTCCGCACTGACTGGAAAGAAGCGAAGGACAAAGGAATTACGGCGAACGCCCTGGTCCGATGTTGAAGAGCGATTGCAAAAACGATTGGGCACTAAGGTGATGATTCAAAAAGGAAAGCGCGGTGGGAAAATCGTTATTCACTACTTTTCTCCCCCAGAGCTCGACGGAATTATCGAGACACTTCTAAATTAATTCGAACTCAACTTCCTGCCTAGAAATATCATGCGAGAGAGAGGCACACTTGTTGCTTCTACGTATTCGTGACCATACTCACACTGATCGAGTATTTTCCATAACATCGTCTCAACTGCGACGGAATAGTGCGGTCACCGACTCAAGGAGACGCGTTCATGTGGGGGCAGGAAAAAAAGGGAGAGATGAGCTTCAATGAGCAGGAAGGTGAAAAGGTGACTATGGTAGCTCCCAACTCAACTTCCGAGAAACCCGAGGACATTAGTGCTTTTGTGGGAAAGGGAGTCGAATTCAAAGGCACTATCACATACAGCGGCACGGTTAAAATTGATGGCTATCTCGACGGAGAGATTCATACCGATGGTATGCTGCTGATCGGCGAAGACGCCGTCATCCAGGCAAAAATCACCGCTGGCACAATCGTGTCTAAAGGAAAGATCACGGGTGAGGTCACTGCAAAAGAGTGCATTAAACTTCGGGCTCCGGCTGTCATGAACGGGAGCGTCAAGACGCCGGTTCTTTCAATGGAAGATGGCGTACTATTCAACGGTGCGCTTGAGATGGCTCACGGGGTGCGTGAACTCCCTCGTGACGCCGCCCTGCATCCAGTCGGAATCATCATGCCCCCTGGCCTTAAGCGAGCCAATGGTTAGGGGGGAATATTAATATTTAGGTATTTATCCTGCGCATTCGTTGTATGGCGAGGCGCCATGCCTGTGCGGGATGAGTGTGAGGAGGCGATCATGTGGGCATCGAAAGACCGGGGTCAGCAAGCCGAACAGAGCAACGAGAACATTACGCTCCTAGGGAAGGGCGTGGACTTCAAGGGTGTCGTAAGTTTTGATGGCACCGTCCGGGTTGATGGACACGTGGAGGGCGAGATACATACAACCGGAACGTTAATCGTCGGAGAGCACGCCGTGATTGAGGGTATCGTATCAGCTGGGGTGCTCATGAATAGCGGCAAAATCAATGGGACCATCACTGCCATTGAAAAGGTTCACATTCTTAACCCCGGTGTGCTTGTAGGCGATATCCGAACCCCGGTCATTGCGATTGAAGAAGGCTCTCGCTTCCATGGCATGTGTGACATGGGTCCCCATCATTGGAGTGGCGAACGCGCCCTCTCGGTCAACATGGCTCCCAGCCTTGTTGCTGCTGCCCATTAGCTGGAGGGAATAGCCCTCTAGCCCTTTTCCCGTCTCCTCAGTACAATAGCGCCCGTATGGTTCGCCCTACAGTTCTTCTAGGCATGAGCGGGGGAGTGGATAGCTCTGTCGCCGCAGCGCTTCTGGTTCGCCAGGGCTATGACGTTCATGGCGTCACGCTTCAGGTCTGGGAGCACGAGGACGAAACAGTTGCGGCCTCTAAGCGCTGGGAGGAACGTGGGTGCTGCAAGGTCGGCATTGCCCGATATGTTGCTCAGACATTGAAGATCCCGCACGAGGTGGTCGACACCAGAGAAACCTTTCGTACCGGCGTGATCGACGACTTTGTTGCCGGCTATCTCGAAGGCACAACGCCCAATCCCTGTGTCCGATGCAATGAGCGCGTCAAACTGCGGAGTCTCGTTCAGCTTGCAGATGCACGCGGGTTCAATTTTGTCGCCACCGGCCACTATGTTCGCATCGGCGAATCCCGGGGAGCGCCGGCCCTTCAGCGAGCAGCCGATCTCAAGAAAGATCAAAGCTATTTCCTCTACCGTCTTCGTCCGTCATGGCTCACTCGCCTTCTCTTCCCTGTGGGGAACATGAAGAAGACAGATGTATGGAGAGAAGCAGAAGCCTTGGGCCTTCCCACGGACGAATTGAAGGAAAGCCAGGAAATTTGCTTCGTAAGCCACGGCGATTATCGAACCTTTATCGAGAAAGAAGCGCCTGCCGCTAAGAAACCAGGGGCCTTTGTGGATAATGAAGGACGATATTTAGGTGACCATGATGGAATCGCCTTTTATACGCCAGGCCAACGACGAGGGCTCGGTATCGCGGTCGGCCGCAGGCTCTATGTACAGCAAGTACAACCGCTTACCAATACTGTCATCCTCGGAACAGAAGGGTCTCTGCATCGCGGTCAATGTGACGTCGCAGATTTGAATCTCTTCGATTCCTCGCTTCTGACTGGATTAACAGAGGTTGATGTCAAGGTCCGGTATGCCACACCTGCCACGCCTGCGACCATCCAGCCTTGTTTAGGTGGTATCTTCCGCATTGCCTTCCATGAGCCACAACGCGCTTTAAGCCCAGGACAGTCAGCCGTCTTCTATCGAGACGATTACGTGCTCGGCGGCGGCATCATCCAATGAGTCTCGCTTCGCTATAATCCACACCCTCATATTGACAGTCTTCATCAGCCAATGCTAACTTGGCGCGCTGCTTTTCGTGCGAGCCACGAAGGCTTTCCCCTTTGTCAAAAATAAGAGCGAACGGACCTGTATAGTGATTAAGACAGCGGTGGCGCGACGTTATGCACAGGCGCTTTTTGAGTTACTCGACGTATCCACCATCGAACAAACCCGTGTGGCCCTAACAGGGCTGGGGCAAGCGATCAAGGATTCGGCCGAATTGCGCCATGTCGTGGCCTCGCCGGTGTTTGGCGCCGAAGACAAAATTGCCGTCCTTGCAGCACTCGGTTCGCGTTTGGGGTGTCCTCCCGTCGGAAAAACCTTTCTCGAACAGTTAGTGAAGAAAAATCGCGTCGGCTTTCTTCCTGAAATCGCCGAGGCCTTCGCGAAACTTGCCGATGCGTCGAAAGGCACCCAGCAAGTCACCGTGTTCTCCGCAACGGCTCTACCCCCAGGCGAACAAGATCAAATCAGCAATCGCTTGCGCACAATGCTCAAGCGCCAAGTCGAAGTCACCTTTCACACGGATGCCCGCTATCTCGCCGGCGTGCAGATCCGTCTCGGCAGCACGGTGGTCGATAGCACCGTGCTCGGGCGGTTACAAGCGATGCAGAGTTTGTTGATTAAGGAGTAGCTATGCAGATTAAGGCAGAAGAAATCAGTTCGATTATCAAAGAAAAGATCAAAGGTTTCGACAAACAGGTCGATGTTAAGGAGACTGGGTCAGTCATTCAGGTCGGAGACGGAATTGCCAAGGTCTATGGCCTCGACGGCGCCATGGCCGGCGAAATGCTTGAATTCCCCGGCGGCCTCTACGGGATCGCGCTGAACCTTGAAGAAGACAACGTCGGAGCGGTGCTTATGGGCGATGACGTTGGGGTCAAGGAAGGCGATCCCGTCAAGCGCACGGGACGTATTGCGGAGATTCCGGTCGGTGAAGCCTTGATCGGTCGTGTGGTGAACGCGATCGGCCAACCTATCGACGGCAAGGGTCCGATCAAGTCGAAAATTTCGTCCCGCATCGAGGTCGTCGCGCCTGGAGTGAATACACGGCAGTCGGTGCGCGAGCCCTTACAAACGGGCATCAAGGCCATTGACGCCATGATCCCTATCGGCCGTGGACAGCGTGAGTTGATCATCGGCGACCGGCAGACCGGCAAGACCGCCATTGCCGTCGATACGATCATCAATCAAAAGGGCCTCGGTGTCTTTTGTATCTATGTCGCCATCGGCCAGAAACGTTCAACCGTAGCACGCGTCGTCAAAACGCTCGAGGAGAGCCACGCAATGGAGTACAGTATCGTGGTGGCGGCCACCGCAAGCGATGCGGCGCCCATGCAGTATCTGGCGCCCTTCTCCGGCGCCGCCATCGGCGAGTACTTCCGGGATAATGGCAAACATGCCTTGATCGTTTACGATGACCTCTCCAAGCATGCCGTAGCCTATCGCCAGCTTTCTCTGTTGCTCCGTCGCCCACCGGGACGCGAAGCCTATCCGGGCGACGTATTCTATCTGCACTCCCGGTTGTTAGAGCGAGCGGCCAAACTGAGCGACAAACTTGGAGGCGGAAGCCTCACCGCACTGCCCATCATTGAAACCCAAGCCGGCGACGTGTCCGCCTACATTCCGACCAACGTCATTTCGATCACCGACGGGCAGATCTATCTCGGCAGTGATCTGTTCTACTCCGGCATTCGTCCCGCGATTAACGTGGGATTGTCGGTTTCTCGCGTCGGAGGTTCAGCTCAGATAAAGACCATGAAGCAGGTCGCCGGCACCCTTCGACTCGACCTCGCGCAGTATCGAGAAATGGCCGCGTTCGCACAGTTCGGCAGCGAACTGGACAAAGCGACGCAGATGCAGCTTGCGCGCGGCGTTCGGATGGTGGAATTGCTCAAGCAGGGACAATACAAACCGATGCCGGTCGCCGATCAAGTGCTGTCGATTTACGCCGGCGTCAACGGGTACTTGGACGATGTCCCGGTCGACAAAGTCCAACAGTTTGAAGCCGACCTGCTTCACTACGTGCAACAGCACCATCCGGAGCTGAAGAAAGAAATCGCGAGCATCGGGAAGATCGATGACAAGGTTGGCGGCAAACTGAAAGAGATTCTCGCGACATTTAAACAAAAGATGGGATACGGCGCTAAGTAGTTGTCGGTGAAGAGCCGATGGCTGATAGCGAAGAGATCTAGATATGCCAAGCTTGCAGAGTCTACGCCGTAAAATTGCGGCGTTTAAGAATACACAGAAGATCACCAAGGCCATGAAGATGGTGGCTGCGGCGAAGCTGAAACGGTCGCAGGACCGCATTCTGGCGGCGCGCCCCTATGCCCTCAAGATGCGGGGCGTGCTCAGCAACCTTAGCCGGCGTGTGAATCGGTCTTCGCATCCCCTGCTGCAGAAGCGTGAGGGGAAGAAGGTCGAAGTGCTCGTCGTCACAAGCGATCGCGGGCTATGCGGCGGGTTCAACGGCAATATCGTGCGAAAAAGCACGGAGTTTGTGCGGCAATGCGAAGCCCAGGGATTACAGATCAATTTAAGCATCGTGGGACGCAAGGGCCGCGACTATTTTCGTCGCCGCACCTGGCCGATTAGGCAGGAGTGGACCAGCATCTTCGACAAGCTCTCGTTCGAACATGCCATCGATATCGGTGGCGACGTGACCGACCACTTCGTCAAGGGATCGTTCGACGAACTCCACATCGTCTATAACGAGTTCAAGTCGGCCATTCAACAGCGTGTAATTGTAGAGAAACTGTTCCCCGTCGATGCCGCAGCCGAGTTTGGGACCGCACAGACAGAGGGTACGACCGGCGGCAGCTACCTCTATGAACCGGACGAAGCCGAACTCTTAAACGTATTCGTTCCGAAACATTTCCAGACGCAGACGTTTCGCATATTGTTGGAATCAGCCGCAGCGGAACACGGCGCCAGAATGGCAGCAATGGACGGCGCGACGCGAAACGCAGGACAACTTATCAAGAAAGTGACCTTGCATTACAACAAGACCCGACAGGCCGCCATTACCAAAGAACTGATGGACATTGTCGGCGGTGCAGAGGCGCTTAAGTAGATTGGACTTTCTGCGTGCTGAGCGAGAACGCCGCCAGAACCTAAAACTCAGAACTCATGACTCAGAATTCAGAACTCGCGAGAGAAGGAGTGTTATGAGCATAGGAAAAGTTATTCAGGTCATCGGACCGGTGGTAGATGTGGAATTTCCTCCCGGAAAACTGCCGAACATTTACAACGCCCTCAAAGTGACTCAGGAAGAGAATAGGGCCACCGGCACACCGGCTGTCAATATCACCCTTGAAGCCGCACTCCATCTAGGTGAGAACCGAGTCCGCGGCATCGCAATGTCCACGACCGACGGCCTCACGCGGGGGATGGATGTGAATGACACCGGGGCCCCGATCTCTGTGCCGGTCGGCCGAGAGACATTGGGGCGGCTGATCAACGTGTTGGGCCAAGCGGTCGACGAAATGGGTACCATCAACACGACAAAGACTTATCCCATCCACCGGCCTGCGCCAAGGCTCGAAGATCAGGAAACCAAGACGGAAGTCCTTGAAACCGGCATCAAGGTCGTCGATCTGCTCGAGCCGTACAGCAAGGGGGGCAAGGTCGGTCTCTTCGGTGGCGCCGGAGTCGGCAAGACCGTCATCATCATGGAGCTCATCAACAACATTGCCTTGCACCATGGCGGGTTCTCGGTGTTCGCAGGCGTCGGTGAGCGGACCCGTGAAGGTAACGACCTCTGGCACGAAATGCAGGAGTCGAAGGTCATCGACCCCAAGGACTTCACCAAGTCGAAAGTCTCTCTGGTTTATGGCCAAATGAACGAGCCGCCCGGCGCACGTCTGCGCGTCGCATTGACTGGACTAGCCGTCGCGGAATATTTCCGCGACGAAGAGAACCAGGACGTTTTACTTTTCGTGGACAATATATTCCGGTTTACCCAAGCCGGTTCAGAAGTGTCCGCATTGCTCGGCCGTATGCCGTCCGCAGTCGGCTATCAGCCCACCCTCTCCACCGAGATGGGGCAACTACAGGAACGTATTACCTCGACCAAGCGTGGATCGATCACCTCGGTGCAAGCTATCTACGTGCCGGCAGACGACTTGACCGACCCGGCACCGGCCACCGCCTTTGCCCACTTGGACGCGACCACCGTGTTGTCTCGGCAATTGGCTGAGCTGGGTATCTATCCGGCCGTTGATCCACTCGATTCCACCTCGCGTATTCTCGACCCTCAAGTCATCGGTGAAGATCACTATAAGGTGGCTCGTGGTGTCCAGTCGGTCTTACAGCGGTATAAAGATCTTCAAGATATTATCGCCATTCTCGGCATGGACGAATTGTCGGAAGACGACAAGATGGCCGTGGCCCGCGCACGGAAGATTCAACGTTTCCTTTCACAGCCGTTCCACGTCGCCGAAGCCTTTACCGGCTCGCCCGGTAAGTACGTGAAGCTCAAAGACACGGTGCGGAGCTTCAAGGAAATTCTCGATGGCAAATACGACCATCTCCCCGAACAGGCGTTCTACATGGTCGGTCCTATCGAAGAAGTGATTGCGAAGGCGGAAAAAATGGGAGTAAAGGTTTAAGCAACGGGCGAATCGAGCGTCCTCCTTGCTCGCGCAACGCGCGGTCTCAGAAGACCCTCGTTGGACGCGCGCAGTAGAGGACGCATCGATCCTCCCGCTTTCTGAATGGAAGTAAGGAAATAGGGAACATGGCAGGTAAGTTGCTGTTAGAAGTGGTGACGCCGGAGAAGTTGCTCTTGAGCCAGCAGGTGGATGAGGTCATTGCCCCGGGCTCAGAGGGTGAATTCGGCGTGTTGCCAGGACACTGTCATTTTCTTTCTGCGTTGCGAATCGGTGAGCTTCGTTATCGCGTCGGGGATTTGACCAACCACATGGCGATTCTCTGGGGATACGCAGAAGTTACACCGACAAAAGTCACGGTCATGGCTGAGATCGCAGAGAAGGCCGAAGATATCGACGTGGGCCGCGCCCAAGCCGCAGTCGAAAAGGCCGAACAGCGTTTGAAGGCAGGCGGTCTTCCCTCCGAGGTCAAGGAAGCTGAAATCAGTCTTGAAAAAGCTCGCCTCCGCAAAAAGATCGCCGACCGCACGCACAAGGCAGGCCACTGACATCCCCTTTCAGATAACTCGGACACGCCACACGTTCAGTTGGCAACCAGCTCCCCTGGCGGGAGGAATCCGAGAATTTCCCGTGGGCGGAGTCAGCTTCTATTTTCCGGATCAATCTAGGTCTCCCCTTCCTCACCACAGCTTCCTTCAAAGATGCTGCACAACGCGGTATGACGAATCGGCGAGAGAGGCATGTCTACCGTTTTGTTGGTGGCGCTCCCACCGCTTCCGAAGGTGGCTGGCCGAGCCGGCATCTCGTTGCAATTGAGCCTCGCGCTGCAGTAGCGTGGTCTGAACGTGTTCGTAAGGGCGAATTGTCCATGGTGACTGAGTTTGTTGTGACAGCCGGCGAGACGCCGAAACGGCTGGATATCTTTCTGGTCAATCGTGAGCCCAAGTTATCACGGTCAGCCTTGCAACGGTTGATTGGGCAAGGGCGTGTGCGAATCAACGGTCAGGTCGTCAAGCCCAGTCAAAAGATCAAGCCTGGCGACACGATCGCCTTTGACATTCCAAAGGCGGAACCGCTGGAACTCAAAGGTGAGTCGATTCCCCTCGAGATTCTTTACGAAGACGACGTGTTACTGCTCCTCAATAAGCCAGCCGGGTTGGTAGTCCATCCCGCGCCGGGCCATTGGGCCGGCACGCTGGTAAACGCTCTCCTTCATCATTTTCAAACCTCAGGCAGCACGATATCGACGATTGGCGGGAAAGAACGGCCAGGGCTCGTCCATCGGCTGGACAAGGATACATCCGGCGTAATGGTGATTGCTAAAACGGACGAAGCCCATCGTGCGCTTTCGGCTCAATTCAAACAGCACACGATCACGCGAGTCTACGAAGCGCTAGTCTCAGGCGTGCCGAAAAAGGGACATGGGTTGATCGAGCTGGCGATCGGCCGTGATCGGAAGGAACGGAAAAAATTCTCTGCCCATACGGCGCGACCCAAGGAGTCCGTGACGGAATACAAGGTCGACCATCGTTTCGGCAAACTGGCCGCCCATGTGTTGTTGCGCCCATGTACAGGCCGGACTCACCAGCTTCGCGTCCATCTGAGATCCCTGGGACATCCGATTCTTGGAGATCAGACCTATGGCGGCAAGAAGGTCTGCACAGTAGAGAACGTCGAAATCCCCCGTGTCATGTTGCATGCGAGGACTTTGGGCTTTCGTCACCCCTCCACCGGTGAGTTTCACGAGTACACAACGCCTTTTCCATCCGATATGGAACAGGCAGTTCAGGCCCTCGATGGTCTCACACCTCCTTACGGTGCCAGAAAACCTTGACAGGCTCCTCAACTTGACGTAAGCCATTCTGGCTGGAAGGATGAGTTCATGCAGACTGCCGATGTGCTGGATGTGATGGGTGGATTGGTTGCTCAGCTGAAGATCTACGCTGCCAAATTGCCGCCGATTATTCATCTGTCGGCAGTGCCAACCGGTGTGAAGCCAAAATTTGAGGCAATAGAAGAGTATGAGGAGATCGTCTCTCGGTTCCGGAGCCAGAGCGCCGGGACTTCCTATAAAGGCTTGAACGAATTATTTGTGGAATCGCTGGAAGCCTTCGAGGTCGGTCGATTACTCGGCTCCGTCCAACCGCTCCTCTCGGTGCTCGATCAACTTGAACTCATGCGGCGAGATAAAGAAATCGAAACCGGACTGTTCGACGAGAAGCGCACAAGCAAGTATCGATCCGCTCTGAATAAAATTCTACCAGGAAACAAGCCGGAGCTGGACGGCGCAGGACGAGGAATGTAGCCGGAAAATGTTGGATGGTGAATGTTAAATTTTGAATGAAGCGGAAGGCGTTAATCCATCATTCAACATTTCCAAGTTAATGTCCCATCTTTGGGCCGGCTGCGTTTTCGCCTTGTGATACAAGCTTGAAGCGAACCGTCGACCCGCATTGGGGACACTTTCCACGGATGGTTTCCTCATCCAGCTGTTCGTACTGGTCTTCTTTCAGCCACATTAACTGCGCGCACTTGGGACAGGTTCGTACTTGCGTTGCCATGATGTTCCTCGTACACTCCGCGTGATTCTGGTTACTGTCACTGGGAGATAATCTAGTACAAGATGCCCCCAAGCCTCAAGCCCGCCATCACCTTCGTTGAGAAGAAAGACCTCAACCCAGCCAAGCTGGTCCGCCTCTACCAGCAGGCGCCTTGGGCGAAAGGACGGATCCTTGAGGACGCACGTGAGATGTTGCGCCATACCGATGTGGCCGTAATGGCCTGGGACGGTGACGTGCTAATCGGGTTTGGACGGGTACTCACGGACTATGTCTACCGAGCGACCATCTGGGATGTGATCGTCGATAAGGCCTACCAGGGCCAAGGCGTCGGCACTGAGATCGTCCAGCGCATCTTGGACCACCCTCGTCTCAAGAAAGTCGAACTCTTCTGGCTCTGTACACGCATGCCGGGGTTTTACGAAAGACTTGGTTTTAGTGCAAAGGAACAGACCGGGATGGTGTGGAGCCGATCGAAACAAGGCCGACGGGAATAGCGTATTTTCTTCGAGTCGGATGTCCTTTACTTCTACCCTTCTATTATATCTGACGTGGCCCCCCCCGCAGGACCGAGGTTCCACGCCACTACATCTGTCTCGAATATTCAGAAACTAAAAGAAGAGTTTGGCGCCGAAGAGAAAGCCGAATGAGGAGGCGTTCCAGTCGTCGTTTAGGCCTCCGTTAACCGTCGCGTGTCCGTCATTTCGTTTGTAGGCCATTTCCGCGTTAAGGGCGAACTGTTTGTTGAGCATGTAGTCGGCGCCCCAACCAAGTCGCCAGGCAAAGTTATTACTGGGGGAAATCCGAGTCGAGCTGTTTTCACTGAAACTATTCACATTCACCCCGAAGCTCATGTTGGCATAGGGAATAATTGGACCGAATCGGATCGGGCGTATTTCAACTGTCGGCAGCACGGACACCGTGTCTTGATGGCCCAAGTCGCGGAAAGGCCGTTCTCGATCTACGGCATGGCGCTCCCACTCCAGCATCATTCCAGCCAAGAGCCACTTGTTGAGACTATACATCGCTTGAAAGTTGACCAAAGAGCCTACGTCGGTTGAGGTATTGGCAGTCAACGATTGGGTAAGTGGAGCAAACCCAGCCCGCATACCAAGGACCCATATCCCTTCATCGATACCACCGAAGCCCTGCTTACCATCTTCCGCCAAGAGCTGCTGAGTGGGAGTCAGGATCGAGACGACACTCACCATCATGAATCCAATTACACAAGCCTGTAACGCTACGAATCGCATGAAATTCCCCCTCTGGTGTATTTAAGAGACACTGTTGCGATGATGGTCTTCCCTACCGCAAGTCCTATGCCTCATGACACTTCGGCTCATAGGTGCTTCCTCTTCAGCAACAATCTAAGGATTCAGCAACTTCTAGATCGATCCAGAGAATCGCCTATGCAGTCTGATATCTTGCGAAACAGTTACTGACTCGTGAAAGACACAGTCGCTGTACACATGGCCCTACAGTCTGGTTGGAGCGAGCTGCCTAGTGCGTGTGAGCAGGCATTGCACGACTCATTCTTTTTGGAGAGAGCAGCACTGAAATGAAAAAGACCGTTGTAGCGAGGAGCACAATCGCGGGTCCTGAAGGCACATCCCAGGTGGCGGAGATCACGACTCCAGCTACGGCCGTGGTGACACCGATGACGATAGAATACAGCGTAAGTGTCCTGAGGCTGGACGTGAGTTGATACGCCGTTGAGGCAGGGATCAAAACCATGGCAAACACGAGAATGGCGCCGACCGTTTTCAACGAAACCACAACCGTGAGTCCAACCAGTGTCAGCAGGAGAAAAAATATACGTCGGGCTGGAACACCGGAGGCCTCGGCCATCTCTTGATCGAAAGCGATAAAGTACAGTTCCTTGGAAAAGAGGACAATAAGACCGAGCACTAGGACACTCAATCCTCCAATGACACGCAGCTCGTCGCTCGTGACCGACAGCACGCTGCCGAATAAATAGCCATATACCTCAGCGTTGTAGGTTTTCATCAAACCGATAAAGAGAATCGCCAGCGCCATCGTTGTGGTGTAGAGAATGCCGATCGAGACGTCCAACTTCATCCGGCCTTTCTCTTCGACCCAGCCCGTGATCCACACCGTGGCAAGACCAAAGAGAATCGCCAACCCCAGCGGTGACCACCCAATGAGGTATCCCAGCGCCACGCCTGCAAAGGCCGCATGTGCCGTCCCCGCGCCAACAAAGGCAAGCCCTCGTAGCACGACGAAAACACCGATGACAGAGCACAGCCCCCCCACCATCGCCGCCGCGAGGAGAGAACGCTGCATGAAATCATAGGCGAATAGTTCGGGCATCGTACTATATCGTTAATGATGGTGGTGGTAGTCTTCGACGATGATGAGATCTTTCTCTGTAATAACCAGGTCTTTGCCATAGACCTGGCTGAGGATCTCCGGCTTCAGGACATCGGCTGGTGGCCCTGCGGCGTAGAGGCGGGTCTTGAGAAGCACGAGCCGATCCACCCGTGAACGAACCATATTGATGTCATGAGTGATCAAGAGCACGGTGAGTCCAAGTTCGTCGTGCAGATGCTCGACCAGTTCGATCACATTATGCTGAGCGGTAATATCTAATCCTGTCGTCGGTTCGTCGAGCAAGAGGACTTTGGGCTGTTGGGCTAACGCCCTCGCGATGAACACTCGCTGCTGCTGGCCACCGGAAAGATGGCCCAGAGCCGTGTCCTTGTGCATCTCCATCCCGACATGGGCGAGAGATTCAATCGCAATCTCTTGATCGTTCTGTCTTGGGCGCTTGAACAAACCCAATGCCCCATAGCGGCCCATCATCACTGTTTCAAGCACCGTTACCGGAAAATTGCGGTCCACGACGCCCTTTTGTGGGAGGTATCCGATTTTTGCCCGGTGGTGACACCGCAATTCATCGCAGGCACAATCGAAAATATGAAGATGGCCCTCGACGGGAGCCATGAGACCCAGTACGGCCCGGCAGAGTGTGGTTTTCCCCGACCCGTTTGGGCCGATGACCCCGACAAACTCGCCTGCGTTGATGGAAAGGGAGATATCCTTGAGCGCGACGACGCCGGGAAATCCGAACGACGCGCGGTCAAACCGAATGATAGGCTCGTGGGAGTCTGGCACGAAACCCGGCGCTCCTTCCGGTGCTGAGGAAATAGCCCACAAAGCCGCTACGGGGACTCTAGGGCATTAGCCAATTGGAGCACATTATAGCGGAGCATGTCGAGGTAGGTCTCGGTCCCTGGTAGGCCTCCCGGTAACGTGGTCAAGACAACGATTCGTGTCTTGGTTTCCTTGGCAAGCAGATTGGGAATCTTTTGACTGAGCTGGATTTCCGATACGATAACCTTGATCTGGTCTTTCTTGATCTTGCCGACCAGGGATTGCAGTTGAAGGGCTGATGGCTCTGTGCCGGATTGCATCTGAATGGTCGCGGCCACCTCGAAGCCAAAACGCCTAGCCATATAGGGCCAGGCTGGATGGTGCGCGATGAAGCGACGATCTGGCAGCTGTTTGACCCGATCCGAGAGCTCCTTGCGCAGCCGATCTAATTGCTGAAGATAGAGGGCTTGATGGTTTCGGAAGTCGGTGGCATGGGCAGGATCGGCCGCGATCAGAGCCTCGGTGATATGGCGCAACATGATGGCGACGTTTTCCGGATCCAGCCAGATATGGGGGTTGCCACCTGACCCTATCGTTTCTCTCCCCTGGTATGCCCCATCTCGGTGGCCTCCGTGGTCACGGATGAGGCCGATTCCTTGAGATGTCGTGACAACGCGAAGCGACGGGCTTCCGGCACTCTTCACCAACGAGGAGACCCAGACTTCAAGGCCGATACCGATTTCGAACAGCAGCCGGGCTTTCCGGACGGCGACGAGATCACTCGGTTTAGGGGAATAAGTATGTTCATTTTCATAGCCGCTCAGTAGGGAGGTTACCTGTACGTGGGGTCCGCCAACTTGTTCTGCCAGGTCCTTCAAGACAGGAATAGTGACCACAATATTGAGGGGCTCAGGAAGAGAGGCGGCATGGGCGAGAGGTGCAGCGAGCCAACCGTAGCTGATGAGGACTGCCCAGAGCAGATGCACCAATCGGAGGTTTAGCATGGGCGAGGACGGTAACATTGGGTCCCTTTGTTGTCAACGCAACGATCTGCATTGATTGTTGGAGTTTGGTGACGATATTTCCCTGCTTGACCCCACTAGATAGTTCCATTAGCGTAGCGGTCCTACAGCTCTTGCGAGACAATCACTGGAGGGGCAAAGGATGTACATCGTGGGCCTCATGTCTGGAACATCCGGTGATGGCGTCGATGCGGCACTCGTAGACATAACTGGACGAGGTCGCTTCCTGAAAGCGCGGACGCTCGCGGCACACACGCTGGCCTATCCCCGCTCGTTACGGCAGCGCATCCTCTCCGCGTCAGTTTCGGGGACGGTCTCGGAGGTGTGTCACCTCAATGCGCTGCTTGGTGAATGGTTTGCGAACGCGGCGCTGCACGTCATTCGACAGGCAAAACTTGAACCGAGTCATGTGGCATTGATCGGCTCTCATGGCCAAACCGTGCACCACCTTCCGCATGGTATTCATGCGCCGGGGGTCGGCGCCATTCGTTCGACCCTCCAAATTGCCGAGCCAGCCGTAATTGCCGAACGAACGGGGATTACCACTGTGGCCAATTTCCGTTCGCGTGACATCGCCGCAGGCGGCCAAGGGGCTCCCCTGACACCAGCAGCACATGCGCTGCTCTTGAAGCATGCGCGTCGTGCACGTTTGGTGGTGAATCTTGGAGGCATCAGCAACGTGACGTATGTACCGAAAGGAGGACACCTCAGCGGGGTGCAGGCATTCGATACGGGGCCGGCTAATATGGTGCTGGATGGCCTTATGGTGCGTGTGACCGACGGGCGGTTGTTGATGGATCGTGATGGAAAACTGGCCTTGAAAGGACAGGTCGATTCACGACTGTTGGGCAAACTGCTCGCGCATCCCTTTCTGTCCAAGCGGCCGCCAAAATCGACCGGGCGGGAAGCATTCGGCCCTGATCTTATCGATGAGCTGATCGCGATCCAGCAACAACGCAGCCTTTCGCTCGAGGATCTGTTGGCAACCTGCAGTATGTGGACGGCCAAGGCGGTGGGAACCTCGCGACGGTGGATCAGCGGTGAGATCGATGAAGTGGTGGTGGGCGGGGGTGGCGTCCGTGATCGTGCGATCATGAGCCATCTCGCGACGGTCTTCGCGCCGGTGCCGATCACCACATTTGAGGCCCTTGGATGGGAGAGCAAGGTGTTTGAGGCCGTGGCCTTTGCCCTCTTGGCCTATCAAACCGTGACTGGGAAATGGGGCAACATCCCGTCTGTCACAGGCGCGAACCATCCTGTACTCCTTGGCACAATTGTCCCAAACGGGCCTCGCTGGCGTAGATCCCTTCCCGAGAGATAGCGGCACGATGGAGAACGCATTCATTGGCATTGCCATCGCGTTCTTGGCTTTCCTGATTTGGCGGCTGAAGGTCTCGTCAACCACTGTGCCAGTCAAAAAAGAGACCTTTGTCCTTCCTCCCCACGTCACGCTGCGTCCACTGCCTCTGCTGACCGACGCTGAGCTCTTGCTTTACAATCTCATACGTTTGGCCGTAGAAGACCATTATCTTGTCTTTGCGAGAGTTCCGCTCTGGTCTGTTGTCAGCGTCGAGGCAGAAGGAAAAGCTCGGTCACAGGTGTTAAGACAGATCGCGCTGAAGCAACTTGACTTTGTGTTGGTCCATCCAGGAACGAAAGCTGCGGAGCAGGTGGTGTTGCTTGAAGAAGATTTTCCCCCTCAGCCTCACGAACTTACTCGGAGGCGGGACGTCCAATCCGTCCTACAAGCAGCTGGTATCACGTTGACCACCTTGAAGCCCCACACATCTTATACGGTGCCTCAACTGGCTCAGCTTCTTGGCGTAGAGGATGGCGAGTGACAGCTCCTGTGCATTTGCCGCCACATCATCCTCTGCCTGGCTTGAGGGAATTAGTCGGAAGAGCTGCTACCTGTTAATTGAGAGGTCGGTTCCTCCTCGCGCATCGGTGCCGCGTCGATGGCTTTTCGTGCCAACTCTGCTTCAGCGCTTTCAGGATATTGATCGACCACTCGCTCGTACATCGTACGAGCTTTCTCGTGATCCTTCAGCCTTGTGTAGGTTTGCCCGATCTTCAAGGTCGAGGCAGCAAGCTTCGGACTGAGTGGGTAATAGGAGACAACGTGGTAGAAGGATTTCAAGGCCTCTTTGTAACGCCCTAAGCGGTACTGACATTCCCCCACCCAGTATTGCGCGTTGGCTGCTAGCGAGGACTGCCCGTGGAGTTCGAGAAAGAATCGAAAACCAGCCAGCGCGGCCTCGTAATCCCTGTGTTTAAACTCCTCCATCACTCGATCATAGAGGTGTCGAGACGAATCCTGCACGTTTGAGGGGGTGGCGACGGCGAGATTGAAAGAAAACAACACCGCGATCATTCCTGGGAACACGATCATCAGTGTCTTCATCGTAATGCCTCCGTACTGCTCGGCAAGGTCTTGGTACCCTTCCTTTCATGATGTCGCAATCGCCGTGCCACCACGCCACTATCTGGCATGACTAAAATCGACGAGAATCCAGGAGCTTGGCGCTATTCGATGTCAGGATTCGCCGAGTAACCGCTCCCGCTTGATCGACAGATTTGTACGATCTGTGCGTGAGTCAATCGCTTGACAGAATGGAGCCAACCACCAGAAAAGTGGCTTCAGCAAACGATTTGTGGCGAACTTGACTTACTTGCTTGTGGTCGAAATAATGCCGTTCGGTCGCTTACATCAGAGTCTCGGGGATAGAACGACGACAGTGAGAGGAAGATAGTCGCGGTAAAGGGAGTTGGGCATGATGATTGATCCTCCGCCTAATCCACTCGGCGGGAAGACCTTGATCGTCGACGCGAAGGGCAGCGACTCGTACCCACGACCCAGTGCGGCATTACTCGATGCGGGAGAGCATGACCAGGTCTTCGTTCGTCCGGGAGTCTATGAAGACAAAGTCTTTATCACAGGGCGACCGATTCATTTGGTGGGGGCCGGTCGAGACCAGGTACAGATTTTCTCCCGTCGTGGTGGGCCCCTCTATCTCCAACAGGTCCCGAGCGGTCGCATATCAGGCATCACATTTCGATACGTCGGAAGCGATCAGAATTCAGCGATGAACCTGCTCGATTCCTCTTGTACTGTGACACAGTGCCGTGCCATGGAGGGTATTCTGTCCGGCGTAGTGATTTATGGCCCACGATCACGGACGACATTTGTCGAGAACGAGGTTTGTGGCAACCGCGAATCGGGGATTTTTGTGTTTGCCGGGGCACAGCCCAGGATCGCCGATAACATCTGTAGGGGCAACCATCATTTCGGCATTGCGGTGCGGGATACTGGGAGCCATCCGGAGCTTGTCAGGAACCTGTGCCGGGAAAATATGCTGAGCGGGATCCTCCTCTTTCATTATGCAGAGGCGCTCCTCGTGGATAATACGTGCATCGAGAATCAACATTGGGGGATGGTAATGACTCCCGACTGCCACCCTACTCCTGGTCGGGAGACACTCGACACCTCGAACATACTTGCCTCCAATCCGCGCGGAGCCTTGACCGTGACAGACCAGCCGCTAGGTGACATCGGACGGTGATGAGCCTGGAAATTGACGACGCCGGCAATCTGAAATCTGTGTATGGCAGATGGACGGCGAGATCTGGGAGGAGGCAGAAGGCCTCTCTCCTCCTGATTCTGCAATGTCGGTAGAGATCGCTCGTTATGGAAGGAGATTGACCGAGTGAGTCCCGGAGGCCTCATGCAGGTGATACGCACTGCCG
>Ga0187893_10001595_pt1 | contig 53882 bp, 44 predicted proteins | sample MA1701074metaG_FD_139574 | JGI IMG/M metagenome (GOLD analysis project Ga0187893, IMG submission 139574) | White microbial mat communities from a basaltic lava cave in the Kipuka Kanohina Cave System on the Island of Hawaii, USA - MA170107-4 metaG ... | reverse complement strand
GGTGGGGCGGGTGGGGGGGCCGGCCCAGTCGATCGCGGGGATGCCGACGTTGGTCCACAGGCGGGGGGCGCTGCTCGTATCCAGGGAGCGCAGCTCGGTGACGACAGGGCGGTCGGACACGACGCGGACGGGGACGGCGGGCAGGTTCTCACCGGCGGTGGCGAGGTCGACGGTCACGCGTTCGTTCGGGCCGATCGACAGATCACTCCACTCCGGCACGGGGCCATCTGGTGAGAGGACGGTGACCGTCGCGTCCTCGGCGCCGGGGTTGTAGATCGATACCTCGGCCGAGCGATCGGCGGTCGTGCTCCCCCCCGGCAGGGCCCATTCCGTCGACGCGTGGGGAGCGGCGAGGGACATCGCCAGGCCACGCCCCTCCGAGGTGCGCAATGTCCAGGACACGCTGACGACGACAGGGGTCTCGTTCACGCTCGTCACCGCGAGGCCGAAGCCCGGCTCGGCGGAGGCGCCGTCCAGGTCGATCCGGGCGACGCCGCCCGCGGGAATGGAGGTCTCGCCGAGCAGGGCGGTCTGGACGGTCGAAGGGTCGCTGACCTGTACCTCGATGGCGGCATCTCGGTCCGAGGGGTTCTGCACGGACAGCCAGGCGGCGGACGTCTCGCCGGAGCGCACCTCCGCGACCGCCCATTGCAGCGCGGGGGTGGCCACGCCTCGCAGCACCGCTCGCCCGGCCGAGCCGCCCTCGACCGCCACCTGTCCCTGACCGACCAGACGACCGCTCAACACGTCGACGGTGACACCGAGGTCTGGCTGTTCGGGTTGGAACTCCGACAGATCGATCTGCGTGCTGGTACCCGCCTGCACGAGCAGGTTGTCCGCGATCACCAGGTCGACCGGTCCCTCGGGCGTCGAGAACCGCAGCCGGGCGACGGCATCTTCACCGTATGGGTTGAACAGGTGCAACGTGGACTTCGTCCCGATGGTCGTGTCGAATCCCGCGAAGTGCCATGTCTGGGAGGGGCCAGGCTCGCATGCCGCCGCGGCACTGTCGCCGTTGCCGCCCTGGCCGCCACCGTCTACACGCCAGTGGGCCACCGAGGGGCCACCTTGCCAGCGCACGGCGATCGGCTCGCTTGCCTCACCGGCCGCGAGTGGGATCTCCAGGGATTGCCCGATCGCAACGTCGACGGGAGGATCGTCTACCACCTTCGCGTCCTTGTACCGCATGACCACGACGGTGGACGGCTCGTCCCCGACGGCTGCCACCGTGACCCGTGACTCCTGACTCTCACCAGCGGTGACGGGGCAATACCAGGTGCCGGCGGGCACCGGCTCTTGACCGACGGTGGTCTCGAGGTTGCGAGGGGCAGGAGCGGAGAACACCTCCACCGCTCCCGCCGCGCCAACCAATACGAGGATCACCGAAAGCGCGGCGATCGCCCCCGCCGGCAGGTCGCGCATCACCTCGCGATCCCCTCGGGGCTCGGATCGGCGAGCTCGGCGGGCAGGCTGCGGACAGCCGCTCGCTCGGCCTTGCGCTGGGTGAAGCCCGGGGGACGCAAAGCCAGTGAGATCACCCCGAGGGCAAGAACGGCCTGGCCGAGCAGGATGATGCGGTGCGCCCCGCTGGCCGGGTACACGTCGATCTCGCCCTGACCGGGGGACAGCCGGAACGCGTTGAACGGCGGGAACTCCACGCGCTCAAGCGGCACACCGTTCGCGGTCGCCCGCCACGCATCGTCGTGGGACTCCGAGACGACCAGCAGACCGCCGCCAGCCGGCGCGGCTCCTCGATAACCGCCGTCGCGGCGGCTCAGCCGAGCCGCTTCGAGCCCGTCGGTCACTCCAGGATCACGGGTCCGGCGCAAGGACTCACCACGATCGGCGCTTAGGACGGCCGCACGAGGCAGCCACGAGCGGACCCGGTAGACACGCCCGCCGCTGGAGGGCAAGGGTTCGAGCGCGGGCTGACGCGCGAGGGCCGTGGTCAAGGCCTCAGACGGCGTCGACAAGACGACGTAGCGAACGTTCGCGAGCCCGAGCGCCGTCCCCGCACTGGGATCAGCGCCGCCCACGGCACGAGCGACCGCCTCGTCGAGGAACCGTGTGAGCTCAGGGCTGCGGAGTGTCCCGTAGTCCACCATCGACGGGCCCGCACCGCTCGTCACATCCCAGCGGACATCTCCTTGATCTTCGGGAGGTCCCGCGAGGAGCACGACGCGGTAGGGGCCAACATCGGGGACGTCGGCGCTGACGAACGCGGGCACGAGGTCAGGATCGAGATCGAGTCCCGCCCAAGGTCCTGCGACCAGGCTCACCGTCCCGCTGATCACACCGACCAGGACGACCCCAGCGGCGACGGCCGTCAGCAGCTGGCGCGCCCCGAAGTCGTAGCCTCGCAACGCGGGCACGATCCATCGCGTCGCGACGACGCCCAGGACCGCGAGGCCGAGCGCGGCAGGGAGCAGCAATGCCGGCAGCCAGATCCCCTCGACTCCGATCCAGGCGCATCCCCAGGTCACCAAACCGGACGCCGCGACGATCCCCACCAGCGTGCACACGGGCCGCCAACGGATGCCCAGGGCGACCCCGAGGGCGGCGACGATCACGGCGACAGCGGCGGCCGCCGGGAGCAACCCGGCCGGTCCAGACAAGGCGTTCGGGGTGATGGTGAGCGCGCGCCACAGTGGGATCGGTGCCGATGGCCCGTCGCGCAGCACCAGCCCACCCCCCAGCACGAGGTCGAACAGCCATGGAGCGAGGAGTCCCGCCGCGCCCCCGGTGGCCACCGCCAATCGCAATGCGGCTTGGCGCGCGCCCGCGGCACGCCGGCAAGCCGTGATGGCGGTGACGAGAAGTACCGCGAATCCCAGCAGCATTCCCAGCACGGGGGCGAACGCCGCGGAGGTCGCGAGGCCAAGCGCGAGGAGCGCGGCCGCCCGCCAGGCGCTGCCCGGAGCGGTCGTGGTATCGGCGGCCCGGATCGTGACGAGGACAAGGCCAGGTAAGAGCGCGGCGGTCACGAGCACCCCGTACCGCCCCTGCGCGAGTGCCCCGAGCACCACCGGGTTCAACACGTACAGCGTCGCCCCTAGGGCGCGCGGCGCCTTGAGCGTGGTCACGAGCCGCCCCGCCCGCAGCGCGAGGCCCCATGCGAGCGGGAGCAGCCCGAACACGAGAAGCCGCTGCGCCAGCCACGCGCCGCCGAAGCCGAGGAGGCTGGAGATGCCCAGCAGCGCCTGCGCTGGTGAGGCGAAGTGTCCAGCGGCGAGCGGCTCGCCGTTCCAACCGCTGGCGTAGGCGCGGAGGAACGACCTTGCCGTCTGGGGCCAGGGGGTGATCTCGCCGCCGACCACCTGACCGGCGCCCAACAACGGGATCAACCCCACCAGGTAGCACAGGAGAAGCAACCCCCCGACGCACGCGGCCGGATGGTCGCGGAGCGTCCGGATGACTGGCCGCTTCGCCAGCGGGTCGTCCTCCATCGCGGACCAGGCGACGTCGTTGTCGTCGATCAGCGCTCGGGTGTCGGCGCCAGCCGACCAGGTCGCGATGGTTTCGGCATACGCATGCAGGCGGGGCAGGCCGGGCGCGAACAGCGGGGTGAGCTGCGCATCCGACACGACCCGATGCCGCTGGACGGCTCGCCTGCGCCGGAATGTGGGAACGAGCTGGCGCAGGTTCCACCCGAAGGCCCGCGCCACCGCCGCGGCGTCGCCGAACCGCCTGGTCGCAAGGAACCCCGCGGTCTTGGCCACGGAGAACAGCACGAAGATCGGGAGCACCCACGCCAACCGCGCCGCCGAGTAGTTCTTCATCAGCGTCGCGATCGTGTGGCGCTCGGCGTAGTACCGCGCCTGGCCAGAGCGGCTCGCGAGCGGAGCTCTCGGGAGCCGGCTGCTCGCGCCGATGTGGTACCCGACGGCCTCTGGCACGATCTCGACGCGCATCCCCGCCAGCCACGCTCGCCAGCACAGGTCCAGATCGTCACGGAACGCGGGGAACCGCGCGTCGAACCCACCGAGGGTCCGCAGGACGTCACGGCGCAGCATCATGCCGGCCGTCGACACGTAGAGGACGTCGTGCTGGCGGTCGTGCTGCCCCTGGTCGAGCTCGCCGGGCTCGAGCTGCGTCTCCGAGCGCCCGAAGCGGTCGATGGTCATCCCGACCTCTTGAAGGACGTAGTCCTCGCTCCACTCCCGCAGCTTGGGCCCGACGACCCCGAGCGTGGGATCGGCTTGGAGCGCCTCGACCATCTCGGCGATGGCGTCAGATGCGAGCACCAGGTCGTCGTGCAGCAGCAGCAGGTAATCGGCCGCCTCGACCATCGGATGCCTGAGGGCCGCTCCCACCCCACGACCAAACCCGACGTTACGGGACAGCGTGATCAGGCGGTCGGCATGGATGTGCCTGCGGAGCAGCTCCGTCCCGGCGTCCCGGCTCGCGTTGTCGACGACGACGAGATCAAGCGCTGGATACCGCTGCGCCGCGATCGTCGCGAGCACACTGCCAAGCCACTCCTCGCCGTTGTGCACGACCAAGATGGCGGCGACACGCGGTGTGTGGCTCTGTGAGGTAGGCATCGGATCCGGGCGGATGCTACGAGCGCCGGGGCGGTGCCAGCAAACCGCCTTGTGTCGGAGTCGCGCTTCGTTGGTCGCAGAGTCGCGTCTCGTCGGGCGCAGGGTCGCGCTTCCTGTCGTCCTGACCTGCACGCCGCGTGTCTTTTGAACGCAGTGGCGGTTCGGGGGGCATCGAGCCCCCCGAACCGCGCTACGCAGTGCCTGGCCACCGCGTTTCTCATGAAGCGATGCGTTTTAGCTTGCGGCGTTCTCTCTCGCTTAGGCCTCCCCAGATGCCGAAGCGCTCGTCGTTCTCTAGGGCGTATTCCAGGCATCTCACGCGGACCGGGCACTCTGAACAGATGCGCTTGGCCTCTTTCGTCGAGCCGCCCTTCTCCGGGAAGAAGGTGTCGGGCTCGGCGTAGAGGCACTTCGCCGTCTTCATCCAGGGCAGCGTCTCGATATCGGCCACGTGCCTCTCCAGGAACACGATTGTAATTACGTGGGTGTAGTCTGCTGTCGTTGTGGAGGCACGTCAAGTTCAACATCTGAGGTTTACCGTGAGCGCTTGTGCATTTCCGGGCACTGAAGTCCCGAACTTCGACTTTGGGGCAATATGCGCCCTAAATCGAAGTCGGGGAAGGTACGCGGTTACTCATGGGTGCGGCGATGCGCCGCGAGTCCGCCAGGGCTCTTCGCGATGAAGCCACATACCTCACACGCTGGCAGCGCCTGGGTGCCGCGCCCGGGCCTCCGTGCTCGCGCCGGCTCCCCGACGAGAAGCGGGTTATCGACTGGTGGGAGCCCTGGGTTTGTGGAGCCGGTGTTCTCGCGTTTCGGGAGCCCCGGGGGACGGACGGCTTGTTGCGCACCCCGCGGCGCCGCGGGGCGCGGCAGGGCCTGGGTCTCGGGTTCACGGCGGCGGTTCGCGCTGGGGAGGAGACCGCCCAGCAGCCGGCCCCCGTCTTTGCGGGCGGCGACCGCCGGCCCCAGCCGTTCCGCGAGGTCGGCGACGAGCCGCTCGCGCTCGGTGGCGAGCATGCGGTCCCGCTCGCGGAGATATCCGACCATCTGCGACTCCAGGCGGACAAGCCCGGTGGAAGCCTCGTCGAGCCGGTGGACGACGTCTTCGATGCTGCGTGAGAGACGGCGTTCGATCTCCTCGGCGCGCTCGACGGTGCGCTCGAGATCGAGCGCGAGGGTGTCCCGATCCGTCGCGTCGTATCCAGGTTCGTGGCGGGGTGGCGTGAAGCCCGTGCCGCGAACCGCGGCGAGCACCGCCTCGAACCGTTCGGTCACGACCTCCAGCGCCCGTTCGGCACGCGGCGACAGGTCGACGGCCCCGCCGTGGAGGCCCCCACCGGCATCGGCGGAGCCCTCGAACGCGTCGAGCCGCTCGATCAAGACGTCGATCGATTGAGTCAACGCCGCAAGCCGCCGTTCCCCCGGCGCCACGCTCTCGCCAGCGATCGCCGTCAACGCGCGCGCTGCCTCGACCATGCGGGCGCTGGCGGCTTCGGTCACGGACTCCAAGCCCCCCTGGGCTTGGTCCCAGAGGGCCTCCATCCTGGTCGCCGCCGTGTCGACGCGGGCCTCCGCGCGTTCTAGCTGCTCGCTGAGGCCCGAGGTGACCTGCATGGCCATGTCGGGCAGCGTGCCCACGAGCCACACGCGCAGGCGGTCTTGCGCGTCGGAAACGGCGTTTTGCAGGTCGCCGGCCGCGACCTGAGCAGCCGCCTCGGACTGGGCGAGACGCTCGCTTAGCGCGCTCTCGACCAGGGTGACCGCCTCGTTGACCGTGCCGTCGACCCGGGCGAGCGCGGCGGCGACGGAGGGGGCCAGCGACTCGAGCGTCTCGCTCATCGCGCTGGCGGCCCGCTCGGTGCGGGCGCGGTCCTCGGCGGCGGCGACCATGGACTCGGCGAGCCGGTCGGAGATCGTCGTCTCGATCCCCTGCAACACCTCGGAAAGGGCGGTCAGCGTGTCGGCGGCGGCGGCCTCGCTGGTCGCGCGAACCTGCGTCGCCGCCGCGGCTACCGCCCCGTACAGCTTGCCGATCCCTGAGGAGAACACGGGCTGCATGTCCTCAGCGGCGCGGACGAGGTGAGCAGCCGCCTGGGAGAGCTCGACGGTCGCCCCTGCCTGCGCGTCCAGCATCCGTTGGGCGACGTCGGTGACCAGTCCCCGAAGCTCGTCTACCGTCCCGGCGGCGACTCCCCGGAGCGTCGCGACCGTCGACTCTGACTGGGCCATGCCGGCCGCGGCGGTGTCGAGCAACGCCTGCCGTACGTCTTCGACGGCCGCGACGACGGAGGGCTCCAGGTTGCCGAGCGTCTGTTCCAGGACGACCGTAGCGGCAGAAATGCGCCGAGCGCCGAGCGCCTGCGCCTCGTCGATCCGTGCGGTCAGCTCCTCAAGCAGGAGCTGCATGCGATCGACGACGTCGCGGGAGTCGTTGCCCGTCGCGGCGATCTGGTCGCACAGGGCACGCGCCGTCCCGACGCTTGAGTCCAACCCGTCACGCGCGCCGGCGACCGCCTCGGCGATGCATGCCCGCAGCTGCTCAGTTTCCTCTTTCGCCGCCTCGCGGGTCGCCGAGGTCGCGGAGGCGAGATGCGCCGCGGCGCTGCCGAGCGTGGCCAGCACCTCGCGTTGGTTCGCGGTCGCGTGATCGAGGAGCGCCGCCACCCGATCTCCGGCATGGCCGGATTGGGCCTGCAACGCCTCACGGAGCGCCTCCAGCCGCGCGACCTCCTCGGCCAGCGAGCGTTGAGCGGACACGACAGCGCGCTTGGCCTCTTCATGGCCATCCGCCACACGCGCGTCGACCTGCTCCAGGAAGGACGTGAGCCACGACCGTAGGTCGCCGAGCTGCTCGTCGGGCCCGCCACGGGCGACGAGGTTGCCGAGCACGCCGCGCATCTCATCGACGGCCGCGCCCAATGGTGCGGCGCCTTGCTCCATACGGGCGGCCAGCTCGGCGATCTCCCCCCGCAGGCCGGTGAGGTCGAGCTGGTCGGCGATCCGCTCCAGCCCGTCACGGAACTCCGACCGCTGATGACCCGCGTCCAGCCTCAGCCGCTCGAGCGTCTGGAGTAGGGCCTCGCGGCTCTGCTCGCTGTCCGCGCCGTAGCCGTTTGACCCCGCAGTCGCCCGCTCATTCAGACTCTCGACGCCGCGTTGCAGGTCCCGCAGCGCTGTCTCGACCCGACTGGCGAGCCGGGACAGGGTGCGCTGCTCCTCCAGCTGCTGCTCCATCGCGGACGCGAACAGCTGGTCGACCCGCGGATCGAGCTCCGACCTTTCATCTCGAAGATCGTCCACCGCTGTCTCCTGGGGAAGGGATGGGCAGTCTATGACGCCGGAGACGGGCGCACCCTTCGCCACCAGGTGGCCACCCAGCTCGCATAGTCGAATGGCTCGAACCAACGTTCGATCACCAGTGCGGGGTCGACCGTGGCCCGTTGGTGGACAAGGCGGCGCTTCGCCAAGATCCGCGGAACCAGCCTCACGGCGGTCGCGGAACGCAAGAACGCCGACGGCACGGTCAAGGCGAGCTCTGAGGCCTTGAGCACGCTCGTGATCCCAAAGCCGGGGAACGCCCGAGCGATCGCCGCCGCGTCGTCGTTCTTCAGCACGACTAAGAACCGGTTCGTGAAGTTCAACCGCTCGACGGTGGCGCTGCGCCGCGGCCCCGCGCCACCGCGCTCATGCCAGCCACACGCGTCCGGCGTGTACCACGCCTCGAAGCCTCGCAGCTGCAACCGCCAGTCGAGGTCGACATCCTCCCAGAACGCGAACAGATCCTCGTCGAAGATCTCACCGTCGCAGGCGACGTCGTCCAGGGCGGCGATCCGGTACAGCGCCACGGCCCCGCTGACGCCAAACACCGGCCCGGGCTGGCCGAACTGGCCAGTGTCGGTCATACCCTCGCCGCGGTTGCGGAACAGGCGCGTCCGGAAGGCGACGTGACCGGTCGTGTCGATGGTCTTCGGGTCATTCCATCCTGTCCTCCACAGCCGGCCTTGGACCGAGGCGCGCCGGTCGCGAGCGGCCAGGGTCTTCACGGCGTGCGCGATGTAGTCGGGCTCAAGGATCACGTCGGGGTTGCACACGAGGAACGCTTCGCTGCCGCTCGCGCGGGCGAGGTCCACCCCCTGGTTGGCCGCGCCGGCGAACCCACGGTTGCCGTCGTTGGCGATGACACGCACGTCTGGGTGGCAGCGTGCGACCGCCGCGGACCCGTCGGAGCTCGCGTTGTCGATGACGACGATGTCAAGCTCCGAGTAGGTCTGCTCACCCAGGCTCCGCAGCACACCGGGCAGGTGGTCGGCCGTGTTCCAGCTGACGACACAGGCCGTGACCTTCATGAATCCGATCCCCGCCCGCCGGCGGCGGCTGCGCCGCCCTCACCCAATCCAGGTCCCCGCCCCCCGGCGGCGGCTGCGCCGCCGCCCTCACCCAATCCAGGTCCCCGCCCCCCGGCGGCGGCTGCGCCGCCGCCCTCACCCAATCCAGGTCCCCGCCCCCCGGCGGCGGCTGCGCCGCCGCCCTCACCCTCGGGCCAGACGCCGTCCGGGTTGTCCAGGCTGATGAGGGCTTCCATGGGCGAGATGCCCGCGTCGTGCGCGGGGCCGTGGACGACGATGGTGAGCGCGTCCAAGCGCCGGTCGTGAACCTCGTCGGTCTCGGCGTTGCTCAGCACGAGGTCGAAGAGATACGTGCCGGTCAGCACGTTGAACTCAAAGTCGAACGTCACCCGCAACGTTCCGCCCTTCGGGGGCGGCGCGACGTACTGCTGGCGCCACGAGGTGCGCGTCTCGTAGACCGCGGTCGGCAGGTCAGGCCGCCGGGCGGTCAGGGCGACCGCGAGCGAGCCTTTCCCTACCAGGTCGCCGACCGCGCGCACCTCGACCTCCAACTGGGCCTTGGCGCCCGACGGGACCGGCTCGGACAGGTCATGACTACCGACGTCGAAGCGCAGGTCGCCGATCCGTGCGGCGCCGTCCCCGTTCGGGTCGGTGTGGCTCGCGACGCCGGGGATGCTCCGGCCCGTGGTCATCAGCCGGTGGTAGTGGGCGATCGCCTGGTCGGTCTCCCCGTCGAACGCGACCCTCCCATGGTCGAGGACGATCACCCGGTCGCACATCGATCGGATGGCGGCCAGGTCATGGCTCACGATCACGAGCGTGGACCCCCGCTCGGAGAACGAGCGCATCCGCTCGAGCGACCGTTCCTGAAAGGAGACGTCGCCGACCGAGAGCACCTCGTCGATCAGCAGGATGTCGGGGTCGACGTGTACGGCGATCGCGAACCCGAGCCGCACGTGCATGCCTGACGAGTAGTTGCGGATCGGGACGTCGAGGAAGTCGCGAACGCCCGCAAAGTCGACGATCGCGTCGAACGCCGCGTCGATCTCCCTGCGCGACAGGCCCAGGATGGAGCCGTTGAGATAGATGTTCTCGCGCCCCGAGAGGTCATGCTGGAAGCCCGCACCCAGCTCGAGCAGGGTAGCAACGCGGCCGTGGGTCTCTACCCGACCTTGGTCGGCGGGCAGGATCCTCGCCATGCACTTGAGGAGGGTCGACTTGCCTGACCCGTTGTGCCCGATCAGCCCGACCGTCTGGCCCTTCGCGATGCGCAAGGACACCCCGTCCAACGCGTGGAACTCGGCGTACTCGGCGCGCCGGAAGCGGTAGAGCCGCTCCTTCAAGCTGGGCGGTCGCTCCTTGTAGATCCGGAAGACCTCGTGCAGACCCTCGACGACGATCGCATCCGTCACCGCGCTAGACCTCTTTGGCGAACGTGACGGCGCGGCGCTGGAACACCCACGAGCCCGCGGCGAGCGCGGCCACCGCCCATGCGGCGCAGGCGAGCCAGGTGACCAGGTCGGGCATCCCCGGAGGGGGGTTCACGGTGGGCGTGGGGATCCCGTAGAGCAGGCGGTGGAACAGCTCGACGTACCACGTCATCGGGTTCGCGCGGATCAACGGGAGGAAGGCACGGGCGGTCCCTTCCTGCAGGAAGAACAGCGGGTAGATGACAGGCGTGCCGTAGAACCACCCGAGGAACAGCACCTGGATCAGCTCCTGCAGGTCCCGGAACGTGACGTTCGCGGCGGCGAACACCATCGACACACCCGCGGTGAACCCCCCGAGCAGGACGAGCCCCAGCAGGATCGCCGGGACCAGCTCCGGGTGGAACCCTCGGTAGTAGATGAACAGCGGGGCCGTGGCCACCAGCGCGAGCAGGAAGTGCAGGCCCTGCGAGAGCACGAGCGACAGCGGGAGCACCTCGCGGGGGAAATAGACCTTCTTCACCAGCGGGCCGTTGCCCACGATGGCGCCAACCGATGCGTTCACGCTGTTCGCGAAGAACTGCCAGACGAGGTACCCGCCGAGGAAGAAGGTGGCGAAGTTGCCCTCCCCAAGAGGAATACGTATGAACACCGCGAACACGACCGTGAACACGGCGGTCATCAGGAGCGGCGTGACGAGCGACCACAGGAACCCGAGAGCCGAACTTTTGTACCGGACCTTAAGCTCTTTGCCGACAAGATTGGCCAGAAGCTCGCGGGAATCCCACAGCTCGCCCAACTTGGGGTGCGCAATAGCCATGGCTGGGCTCGAGTATAGGGTCTTGCTCGGTTTTCTTTCCTGGCCGCGCGGGCACGAGCGCTAGATTGTTGTATCCTACATATATTGTGTTAGTCAGCAGTTCAGACCTGAAGGATCTCGACGCCGCGCTCGTCGGGTTACGGCGGCTATGGGAGCATCCCGCGATCAAGCGGCGTTTCCAGGAGCTGCTCGGGCGTCCGGTCGAGCTGAGCCTCGTCCGTACGCTGCGCGCCATCGAGCAGGAGCTCGATGAGCCGGGCGTGCGCCATGTGGCCGAATGCTTGGCGGTCGACCGCTCCACTGCCAGCCGCCTCGTCGACCAGGCCGTCGCGGCGGGATGCGTGACCCGAGAGACGTCGGCTCGTGATCGCCGCGCGTGCGTGCTCGCGCTGACCGATCAAGGAATCGACCTGCTGTCTGACGTCACCGCGGTCCGGGCAAAGCTCCTCGCGGAGCTGACCGACGGCTGGTCGGCCGACGACGTGACGACGCTGACGACGCTGCTGACGCGACTGAGGCCGCAGCATCACGAATAGAGTGGGAAATGTCCAGGACACGAGCGGGAACATGTCCGGCGGCCTTACGCGCCGCGCGAACGGGGCGGTGGTCATGAGCGACTCGGAGAGCGGGAGTGGGCGCAGCTTTCCTCCGTATACGGAGGATTCTGACGGGTTAGACCAGCGAAGCCGATCGAACGGGACCGGTTTCCTCCGGATCCGGAGGAAAGCTTTACCTTCCGTCGCGCCCCCAGCGCTGGCCTCGCCGGGTGAGCCCTACGCCCACCGGGAGATCCTCACGGTGTTCGCCGGGCTGATGACCGCGATGCTGCTCGCCGCGCTCGACCAGACGATCGTCGCGACCGCCCTGCCGACCATCGTGGGCGAGCTCGGCGGCCTGTCGAAGCTGTCGTGGGTGGTGACCGCGTACCTGCTCACCTCGACGGTAGCGGTGCCGCTGTTCGGGAAGATCTCGGACATCTACGGGCGGAAACCACTGTTTCAATCGGCGATCCTGGTGTTCGTCGCCGGATCCGCGGCGTGCGGCTTCGCGACCTCGATGGACCAGCTGGTGGCCTTCCGCGCGATCCAGGGCGCCGGCGCCGGCGGCATCATGGCGCTGAGCCAGACGATCATCGGCGACATCGTCTCGCCCCGGGAGCGCGGCCGCTACATCGGGTACATCGGCGCGGTGTTCGGGCTGGCCAGCGTGGTAGGACCCCTGCTCGGCGGCTACTTCGTCGACCAGCTGTCATGGCGATGGGTGTTCACGATCAACATTCCCGTCGGGGCGCTCGCCCTGGTGGTGACGCAGCGCAACCTGCGCCTGCGGTTCACGCCCGTAAAGCGTCAGATCGACTACCTCGGCGCCGCGCTGTTGACCGCGGGGGCCGCCTCCCTGCTCCTCGTCATGGTGTCGGGTGGCGAGACCTTGCCGTGGGGATCGCCGGTCATCCTCGGGCTCGCTGCCCTTGGAGCCGTCTCGTTGGCGGCGTTCGTCGTGACTGAGCACCGTGCCGCGGAGCCGATCCTGCCCCTCGAGCTGTTCCGCGACCGCATCTTCAGCGTCTGTGTCACCCTCGCGGTCGTCATCGGCGCCGCGATGTTCGGCACGATCACGTTCCTCCCGCTGTTCCTCCAGACGGTGACCGGGGTGTCCGCGACCTCCTCCGGACTCCTTCTCACCCCGCTCATCGCCGGCCTGCTCGTCTCGGTGATCACCTCCGGCCGGCTGATCACCCGCTGGGGCAGGTACCGGATCTTCCCCATCGTCGGCACCGCGGTGCTCACCGTCGGCCTCGCGCTGCTCTCCACGATGAGCCCCGCGACCTCGCGGGCCCAGGCCTCGCTCTACATGGCGGTCGTCGGTATCGGCCTGGGCATGGTGATGCAGGTGATCGTCCTCGCGGTGCAAAACTCCGTCCCGATACGGCACCTGGGCTCGGCCACCTCCGCGACCCAGTTCTTCCGCTCCATCGGCGGGACGATCGGCGTCGCCGCCTTCGGCGCCCTGCTCAACGCCCGCCTCGGCGCCGAGCTCGCCGCCGCCCGCCTTCCCCTCCCCGCCGGCACGGACCCTCGCGCCCTCGTCTCAAGCCCCGAGTCGATCGCCAACGCTCCCGCCGCCGTCGAGCTGGCCTTGCGCGGCGCCCTCGCCGATACGATCACCTGGGTGTTCCTGCTCGCCGTGCCCGTCTCCGCCATCGCGTTCGGCCTGACCTGGCTGCTCCGCGAGATCCCCCTCCGCCGCACCATAGGCGCCTCCGGCGACCCCGCAGAGACCCCTCCAACCCTCGCCACGCACTAGCCGGGGTGTCCAGCATTCTCAACCCGAACTCCGACTTGGGGGAGCATACTCCCCAAAGTCGGAGTTCGGGGGCCGCTCCCGTCGCGATGCCGGAAATGTGGTTATGCTTTCCTTCATGGCCGCCTACACCCAGCGCATGGTGACGGCGGCTGGCGAGGACATACGGGCGCTCGAAGCTCGAGACGCCCGCTTGGCTAACGCGTATGTGTCGTGGTTGCCCGTGGCGAGCGCCGCCATTCTCGAGAGGCTGCTGAGCGCGCTGGCGCGGGAGGGCATCGGCCAGCCACACGTCGAAGCCGTGGAGGGTGAGCGGACCACCGTCACGTTCGGGTCGTCGCAGGGGCGGATGCGGGCAGAGTTCGAGGCGGCCACGGCTACGGGTCGTCTCGCGCTGGCCGGCCCGGTCGTCTTCGACCACGACGGCCGGTCTGAGGAGACCGATCATCCCGTCCATGCCCTAGAGGCGCTCGCTCAGAGCGGCGCCCTCGACATGTATCCCGCATCGGCGATCGACGTGGTCCGCCATGAGCTGGACGACTCGGTCCGCAACTACGCGATGGCCCTGGCCGGCGCGGAGGCGCGCGGCCGGGAGCTGGCCGCGCGCGCCGCGGCGGTCGGGGTTCGTACGGCCCTGGAGTGGGCGCGGGCGCAGCGGGTCATCGACCCGTCCTTCAGCGCCCTCGCCTTCTTCGAGCAGTGGGTGATCGACGGGCACCCACTCCACCCCGGCGCGAAGATCAAGCTTGGGCTGACCCCCTGGGAGGTCATGGCGTACTCGCCCGAGTGGGGCGTTCAGCTGAACCTTCGCGTCGCCGCGATCCACCGCGACCACGCGGCCTGCACAGGCGACACCGGGTTGACCGAGCTCCTCCGTGCTGAGCATCACGGGCTTGGCGTGGCCGCCGATCGCGCGGTGCGCGCCATCGGTGGCAACCCGGCCGATTACGAGCTGGTGCCGGTGCATCCCTGGCAGGCCGCGCGCGTCCTACCCAACAGGTACGGCCGGCATCTGGCCTCCGGCACCGTCGTCCTGGTGCCGAACGCCGGCATCCTGGCGACGCCGCTGATGAACTTCCGCACGTTCGCCCCCGCGCCGGGCGGGGCGGTGCGCTGCCCGTCCCATCTGAAGACCGCGGTCGACGTGCAGCTCACGGGTGCCGTACGAGGCGTGTCACCGCCCGTCGTGGAGAACGGGCCACGGGTGTCCCGCCTGCTCGCCGACGTCCTGCGGCGCGAGCGGGGGTTCGCCGGTCGGTTGGTCGTGCTGGCCGAGCGCGCGGGGACGCACTTCGCGCCGGGCGCCGGGGACGATCCCGCGCTCGCCCGCTCGCTGGGCGCGGTCGCGCGGACCAGCCCGGAGGAGGGGTTGGCCGCCGGCGAGCTGGCGCTGCCGGTCGCGGCGCTGTACTCGCGATCGCCGCTGACGCCCGGCCCGATGCGTCGACAGCATCGAGGCCCTCCTCCCCAGCTCCTGCTGGGGGTCCCCATCGTCGCCGAGCTGCTGGACGAGCTGGCCGCCGCCGAGCGGCTCGCGAGCCGAGCGGCCGCGGCACGGCGGTTCACCGCGGCCTACGCCGAGGTGTCGGTCGAGCCGTTGCTCACGCTGCTGACTCGCTACGGGATCGCGCTGGAGGCACACCCGCAGAACACTGTCGTGGTCGTCCGCGAAGGCCTACCGGTCCGGCTCGCGGTCCGCGATCTCGGTGCGGTACGGATCAGCGCCGAGCGGCTGGCCCGCCATGGGCTGCGAGTGCGGCTCCTGCCGGGCTCGGCGATCGCCGCGCGGTCCGACGACGAGATGCGCGGCAAGCTGTTCTTCTCCTTCTTCCAGAATCACCTCGGTGAGCTGCTGTCCTGCCTGGCCGGTCTGTCAAGCTGCCGCGAGGCCGAGCTGTGGGCGCCGTTCGCCACCGCGGCCCGCCGCGCCCTCGTGGCGTTGCGCGAGGACGGGGGCGACGCGGCCCAAGAGGATGAGCGCGCCCTGTTCGACCAGCCGCTGCCGTTGAAGAAGGTGCTCGCGATGCGCTTGGACGGGAGCGTTACCGACGAGTCCTTCGTCGAGGCGCCTAACCCCCTCAGTACCGCCGGGGCATAGACGTGACGACCGAGGAGGAGCGGCGCACCCTCGTCTTCCTGCACGCCGAGGTACCCCACCTGGCCGGAGCCTTCCTCGGTCACCTCACCCGCGCGCGCAGGACCACGCTCGGCCATCTGGTCGCCGCCATGCTGCGGGAGGACGTCGCTGAGCTCGGCACTCGCTCGTCCGCCGCCCCCGGGGTCCGGGTCGTGTCGCTGGCGCCCGCCGAGCGCCTGGTCATCGGCATCGGGCAGGAGACGGGGTTCGGCCGGCTGCGGATCGACGGCCCGGTGCTGCACATGGAGGGCAAGTCCTGCCGCGAGCTAACCCACCCGGTGGAGCTGCTCTGCGTCTTAGAGGCCGCGGGCCACGGCGGCGGCGTGGCCTGGCGAGAGCTCGCGCACGAGGTGTCCGACTCGGTGGCGAACCTCGCGATGGCGTACGCCTGCGTGGAGGAGCGGTCAGCGCGGATGGGGTGCGCGGCGCGCGAGCGGGGCGCGACCGGTGCGGGTCAGTTGGGCGTGCTCGCGGACCCGTCGCTCGACTCGACCCTGCTGTTCGAGCAGCTGTGCGCGGAGGGCCACAACCTGCACCCCTGTGGTCGCGTCCGCAAGGGCATGTCGCCGGCCGAGAGCTACCGGTACGCCGCGGAGTGCGCCGGAGTCACGGACTTGGCGCTCGTCGCCGTACGGGCCGATCACGTGCTCAGCACACCTGACGAGCGGGGGAACGACGTCACCGCGATCCTCTTCGATCACTTTCCGCACCTGGAGCGGGCGGCGGGCCAAGCGCTCGCCGCCCGCGGGCGGCCCACCCGTGACTACATCGTCGTGCCGGTCCATCCCTGGCAGCGGGCACACGCCCTGCTACCGACGTACCCCGACGAGCTCCGCATCGGGGTGATCGTGCCGCTGGACGGGGTGAGCCTGCCCGCGACCTCGACAATCTCGCTGCGTAGCGTCGTCACCGGGCCGAGCCGGCACGGCCGGCGGCTGGTCGTCAAGGTGGCGCTCGACGTGCTGCTGACCTCGACGCACCGCAACATCTCAGCCGCCACCACCTATAACGGTCCCCGGATCAGCCGGCTGCTTGCCTGCCTGTTCGCGGCCGAGCCCGAGCTGCGCGACCGCGTGACCATAGTGGCCGAGCTCGCTGGCGCGGCCTTCCAACCTGGGGACAGCGAGATGGCGCCGAGCATCCGCCGCCAGCGGAACCTGTCGGTGCTGCTGCGTGAAGACCCGAACCTGCACCTGCGACCAGGCGAGCTGGCGATCACCGGCTGCGCGTTGTACGCCACGTCACCGATCACAGGCCGCAGCGTGCTGGCCGACCTCGTCGAGCAGTTCCGGGCAGCCCACGCGCCAGGGCCTGACCACGCGGCGCTGGCGCTGCTCGCCGAGTACACGGCGCTGTTCATGCCGATGATCCTGATCATGCTGACCAAGTACGGCATCGGCCTGGAGGCTCACCTGCAAAACACGCTGGTGGTGTTTCGTGAGGGCCGGCCGGTGCGGTTGCTGCTACGCGATTTCGGCGGTCTGCGGCTGAACCCCGCCCGGCTAGCCGCCGCGGGGGTGGCCTTCCAGCCATACCCCGGTTCGATCACCGTCACGGACGACATCGCGCGGGTGCGGACCAAGGCGTTCTACGCGTCGCTGCAGGCCAACCTGGCCGAGATCATCACGCGGCTGGTCGCCGAGTTCGACCTTCCGGAGGCGACCTGTTGGCGCCTGGTGTGGCAGGAGGCCGAGCGGGTCTTCGACCGCCTCGCCGCGGACCCCGCCCTGGCCGAGCGCGCCCGCGCAGACCGGGACGCGCTCTACGCGCCCGGCCTCGGACAGAAGGCGTTCACCCGCATGCGGTTGCAGCCGCGGGCCGGCGACATCTTCCGCGAGATGCCCAACCCGCTGCACGCCATCGCCACGCCCGTCGGCGACCGTGGTTCCCCTGCGGCGAGAGCCTGAGATGACCGCGTGCGACGAGATTGCCCGGGGCATGGCGACACCGGAGTTCCATCGGGACCCGTACCCGCTGTACGCGCGGATGCGCCGTGAGCATCCGGTGTACCGCAGCTCGGGAGGCGTCTGGTACCTGACCCGTTACGCCGACGTCGACGCCGCGTTGCGGGACCCGCGCCTGTCGAAGGACCAAGCGCGGATGCGGCGCTGGTCCGCGCGGCACACGGGCGCGGAGGATGTCGCCAGGCTCCGGGAGCGGTTCGGCCGCTCGATGCCGCACGCCGACCCGCCCGACCACACGCGCCTGAGGACGCTGGTGAGCAAGATGTTCGCGGCTCGGCGGATGCGCGACCTGCGCCCTCGCATCGAAGCGATCGCCGACGGGGTGCTCGACGACGCCGTCGCGGCGGGCCGGGGGTCTGGTATCGACGTGATCACGGCGCTCGCCCACCCCTTGCCGATCACTGTGATCTGCGAGCTGGTCGGCGTCCCGCTCAGCGACCGCGATCGCATCGGCGCGTGGTCGCGGCAGCTCGTGGACCAGACGGAGGCCGTCCCGGCTCCGGAGGACTTGCGGCGTGTCGAGCGGGCGGCGGACGAGCTAGAGGACTCCCTGCGGGACCTTGTCCGCAGGCGGCGCGCCGACCCGACCGGCGACATCGTCAGCGCCTTGGTCGGGGCCATGGACCGCGGCGCACCGCTCACCGAAGACGAGCTGCTGTCGACCTGCTACCTGCTGATCGTCGCAGTCACCAGACGACCGTGAACCTGATCGGCAACGGCGTGCTCGCGCTGCTCGGCAATCCCAGCCAGCTGCGCCGGTTACGGCGCGACCCGACGTTGATCCGCTCAGGAGTCGAGGAGCTGCTGCGCTACGACAGCTCTGTCCAGACGGTGACCCGCATCGTGGTCGGCCAGGTCGAGGTCAGCGGGAGGATCCTGGGCGACGGCGAGCGCGTGTCCGTGGTGCTCGGTGCGGCGAACCGCGACCCGGACCGGTTCGCGGACCCAGACCGGCTCGACCTTCACCGGGCGGGTCATCGGCACCTGGGCTTCGGGAACGGCCCGCACTTCTGCCTGGGCGCGCCGCTTGCCCGGCTGGAGGTCGAGGTCGCGATCGGAACGCTTCTCCGCCGGCTGCCGGGGCTGCGGCTGGGCACCGACACGCTCCAGTGGCGGCCAAAGCCAGCGCTGCGCGGCCTCGAGTCCCTGCCGATCGTCTCCTAAAGTTGAGCGCGTTCGTTCCGCCGAGGATCGCGGCGGCGCTGCGTCAGGCTCACGCCGCGGGCGGGCGGCCGCTGTGCGCGTACGTCTACGACCTCGCCGCATTGGCGGAGCGTGCCGGGACGGTAGTTCGCGGCCTGCCTGGCAACGTCCGCCTCTACTACGCGGTCAAGGCGAACGCGCACCCAGCCGTGCTGGCCACGCTGGCGTCCGTGGTGCACGGGTTCGACATCGCCTCGGCGGGCGAGCTGGCCAAGGTACGAGCGGTTTCGCCCACCGCCCACCTCGCCTTTGGTGGTCCCGGAAAGACCGATGAAGAGATCGAGACCGCGCTGCGCGCCGGCATCGAGCTCGTCAATGCCGAGAGCGTTCATGACCTGTCCCGCATCGACCACGCGGCGGCGCGTGCCGGCGTGCGCGCGCCCGTGCTGCTGCGCGTCAACCCACGCTGGCGGCCCGTCACGGGTAGTCACCAGATGACCGGCGCGCCAACGCAGTTCGGTATCGACGAGCGACAGATCGGCGCCGCGATCGCCCACGCCCTGCGCTGCCGCCATCTCACGATCCAGGGCCTGCACCTGCACGCGGTCTCCAACAACCCTGACGCCACCGCCCACGTCGAGTTCGCCACCCGCTGCCTGCGGTTCGCGCGGTGGGTCGCGGAGCGGTTCGGCGTGCCGCTGCCGGTGGTGGATCTCGGCGGTGGCATGGGCATCGACTACTCCGGCGGCGAGGCGCACTTCGACTGGGACCTGTTCGCCAGCGGCTTACGGGCCACCGCCGCCGCGCACGCCGACACCGAGGTGATCCTTGAGCCAGGCCGCTTCCTCGTCGCGCCGTGCGGCTACTACGCGGCTGAGGTCCTGGACCTCAAGTGGACCCACGGCGCGGCCTTCGCCGTCCTGCGCGGCGGCTCCCACCATTTCCGGCTGCCCGCCGCGATGCGATGGAGCCATCCCTTCACCGTCGTGGACATCGACGACTGGCCCTATCCGTTCCCCCGTCCTGAGATCCGGGATAGTGAGATCACGGTCGCCGGAGAGCTATGTACGACCAGCGACGTGCTCGCCCGCGCAACCCCGGTCCCGCGGGTACGCGCCGGTGACATCCTGGTCTTCCCGCTCGCCGGCGCCTATGCCTGGGAGATCTCCCACCACGACTTCCTCAGCCACCCCCACCCCGCCACGATCCTGCTCCCGCATTAGCGGCCACTGACCGCCGCGGCCCCAGCCGAGGTTTGGCCGGCGCGCGCCGCGCGCCGTGCGCCGTGCGCCGGCCTTTTCCTGCACCGCGGAAGACCCTTGCGGGGGGCATCGGCGAGGTTGTCGAGGTAGCGGATCCCCCGTCTAGAACTCATGAGTACACGGGCATGACACGGGGGCTAACAAGTGCAAGCGGGTATCTCGACCTAAAAAAAAACCTCGCTAGATGTTTGCAATCAACCTAAAAAGGCACTATGATTAGAACATAAGTTCGACTAACCGGGGGAGGGTCGATGGACACGGTGGCGGCGCTGGCGTCGGCTTGCGATGCGTTGGCAGCACGCGACCTCGCCGCATTGGGCGAGGCCAGACTGCGTGCAGACGTGGAGGAGTTGACACGGGTCGCGGCGCGAGTGGCGGCGGAGCGGTTGCGGTGTGTAGCGGAGGTCGTGGGGCGTGCCGAGGATGCCGCGTCAGGGGCGGAGGAGGCGCGGCGGCTGTTGCGTGCGGCGGGGCGGTTGTCGGGCGGTCAGGCGGTGCGCCAGGTGCGGTTGGCGGCGGCGTTGGCGCGGCCCGAGTTGAGCGTTACAGCGGCGGCGTTGGCGGCGGGGCGGATCAGTCCCGCCCAGGCCGAGGCGTTGGCGCGTGCGGCGGGCTCGCACCCGGATCTGGTGGCGTCCGCGCAGGGCGAGTTGGTCGAGCTGGCGGCGGGCATGGACGACCGGGCCTTCCGCGAGGTGCTGGCCGACCGGCGGCATGCCGCGGATCCCGAGCCGGAGGAGCAAGACGCGTGCGACCAGTACGCCGCTCGCCGCCTGAACCTGTCGTCGCGCGATGACGGGATGACCTTGCTGGACGGGCTGTTGGACCCTGTCGGCGGCGCGCTGGTGCGCTCGGCCTTGGACGCGCTGGCGGGGCCAGATCCCGCCACGATGCCCGACGAGGAGCGACGCACAGAGGAACAGCGCAACGCCGACGCGCTCGTGCAGCTGGCCCGCAGCGCGCTGGCGCACAAAGATGACCTCCCGTCGGTGGCGGGGTTACAGCCGCGGGCGACGGTGTTCCTGACGCCAGAGACGTTGGCCGGTGAGCCTGGCTCGCCGGCGGCGCAGTTGGACTGGGTGGGGCGCATCTGTGGGGCGACAGCGAGGCTGATCGCCTGTGACGCCGACGTCGTGCGCCGCAAGGTCACCCTCAACGGGCGGACCTTGTGGCTGGATATACGGCGGCATCCCAGCCCCGCGCAGCGGCTGGCGGTGACCGAGCGGGACCGGACCTGCCGGTTCACCTTGCCGGGCGGGGTGCGCTGCGAGCGGCCGTGGCAATGGTGCGACGTGCACCATGTCGAGCACCATGGCGATGGCGGGCCAACGCTGACGCCGAATCTGGCCTTGCTGTGCGCACATCATCATCACTCGGTGCACGAAGGCGGCTGGACGATCACAGGGAACGCCGACGCCAGGTTGACCTTCCACCCACCGAGAGACCCACCGCGCCGGCCGCGGCAACGCCCTCGACGCTCGACGCGGTCAGTGGCCAAAGCGGTCAGACCCGACTCTGGACGTACCGAGCGCAGACGGCCCCGGTCGATCACGATCGAATGACACGCCACAGCAGCGCCGGGCTATCCAGGTGCACATTGACAACTCCATAGTGACTGAGGCCGCACCCCAAGAAAAGGCGGGGACCCTTCGATGAAGGATCCCCGCCCCGGAAGGCGCGAGAGGGGCTTAGGCGGCGAGGGCCACCTTCAGCTCGTTGAGGGCGCGGATCTCGATCTTGCGGACGGACTCGCGTGAGAGGCCGAGCTCCTTGCCGAGGACGTCGAGAGTGGCGACGTCGAGGCCGTCCAGGCCGAAACGGCGCTGGAGGACGTACCAGCTGCGGTCGTCCAGGCGCTCGCGCGCGAGGTCGAACAGACCGGAGAGGAACTGGCGCTCGACTACCTCTTCCGCGGGGTCCTCGTCGGAGACGGCGACGAAGTCGCCGAGCTCGGCGTCCTCGGAGTCGTACCCGACGCGGCGGTCCAGAGACGCCATTCCGTGCTCGCTCCCCAGCGCGTGACGGACCTTGTCCGGCTCGAGCCGGGTGGCCTCGGCGAGGTCGTCGATGCTTGGCTCGTGTCCTAGCTCGGACTCGAGCCGGGAGCGTGCCGCACGGATCTTGACCAGCGCGTCGTGCACCGCGACCGGGAGGCGGATGGTCGTCTCGCTGGCCGCTACGCCTCGCTGGATCGCCTGACGGATCCACCATGTCGCGTAGGTAGAGAACTTGTAGCCGCGCCGCCAGTCGAACTTCTCCACCGCTCGGATCAGGCCCAGGTTCCCTTCCTGGATGAGCTCGTCGAGGCTCAGCCGCGAGCGGCGCGTGAACTTGGAGGCGACGCTGACCACCAGCCGCAGGTTCGCCGCGATGAAGTGGTCAAATGCCGCTTGCCCGTCTCGGATCAGGCGCTCCAGCTCAGCCCGACGCTCGTCGGTCAGGCTCTCGCTCGCCTCGGCCAGCAGAGCCTCGGCGTCGTGACCAGCCTCGATCTGCTTCGCGAGGCGTACCTCGTCCTCAGCCGTCAGTAGACGAACCTTGCCTAGCTCGGCAAAGTAGAGATCGAGCAGGTCTGACGGCACGGCGAGGTCCGTGCTGACGTTGGCACCTGGCTTTGTGATCGTTTGCACAATGTCCTTAACGTACTAGCGGCCGGCGAAATTCCCAAGTCCAGCGGGAATCTCGACCGGGAACATCCCCAGGAACAGGCCTCCCATGCGATTGGCTCGTCGGCATGCTGACGCAGCGCCCGCATGGGAGCAAGGGTATACCGATTCGCCGAAAGGGCAAGGCCAAAGCCGGTGCGGGTACACCTTCGGGGGGAAGAAAGAACGGTCTCACTCCTCCCTTCTACCGTGGGAATGAGCCGGTTAAACGCCGTCTACGCCACGCGATCGCCCGCGTGGTCGGCGAGCAGCCGCAAGCCCTCTACCGCCGCGTCGCAGCCTGGGGCGGGGATCAGCCCGTCGAGTGCGCGCTTGGCCTTTGCCGCCTCCAAACGGGCGGCGTCGCGCGCGAGGGAGAGGGCGGGATGGTCACGCAGCAGGACGAGTGCCTGGTCGAGGTGCTCGTCGGTTGGATCGTCCAGCACGGCCGCCAGCTGGGAGTCTGGGCCCTCTGCCTCGAGCGCGAGCAGCACGGGCAGCGTGCGGATGCCTTCGCGAAGATCGGTGCCGGGGACCTTGCCGGACTCTGTCCGCTCGCTCGTGATGTCCAGCAGGTCGTCGGCTAGCTGGAAGCTCATGCCCAGCCACCAGCCGTAGTCGGTCAGGGCCTCGACCGCCTCAGGCGACTGCTTCGAGAGCAGGGCACCCAGCCGGCAGGATGAGGAGATGAGGGAGGCGGTCTTTTCGCCGATGCATTTGAGGTAGTGCTCACGGTCCGGCGTGACGGAGAAGGCGCCGTGTGCCGCCGCCTCCGCTGACCCGTGGACCTCACGAATCTCGCCCTGGCACAGATCGGCGATCGTGCGCGCCATGATCCGGGTGACCTCGACACCGAGCGAGGCTGAGAGCTCTGAGGCGCGGGCCAGCAAGAAGTCGCCGGTGAGGATGGCGACGGTGTTCGACCACTTCACATGAGCGGCCGGAGCGCCTCGCCTGACGTCCGCCGCGTCGATCACATCGTCGTGGTACAGCGTCGAGAGATGGACGAGCTCCACGATCACACCAGCGCTCACCAGGTCGGGATGGGTCGAGTCCGCGCCCCCCACCAGCCCTGAGAGCAGGACGAGCATCGGGCGAAAGCGCTTGCCGCCAGCGTCGACGAGGTATCGCGCCGCCTGGTCGACGAACGGCTGCTCCGACGCGACCTGCTTGGACAGGTACTGCTCGATGAGGAGAAGACCGGGATGCAAGTCCACACCCCGCGAAGCACCCTTACGGGTAAGGTCGTCGATCGCCGCTTCTGAGAGGCCCATAGTCCCTAGCCTAAGGGCTGGCGCCTACGAAGCGAAGGTCGCGGCTTGGCGGGCCAACTCCACGACGGGACCGACGATCGGGAGGCCGAGCAGGATCACCGCCGCCGCCGACACCAGGATCCCGCCGGTCATCCCCGGCGCGGGCTCGAGCGGCGCACGGGCCTCGGAAGGGGGCGGGACCATGAACATCGCGACGATGACACGGATGTAGAAGAACGCCGCGATAAAGCTGGAGATCACGGCGACGACGACCAGAGGCCAGAGCCCCGCCTCAATCCCCGCGCGGAACACGGCGAGCTTGGCGATAAAGCCGGCGGTCCCGGGGACGCCCGCCAGGGCGAGGAGGAACAAGGCGAACAGCGCGGCGGGTAGGGGATCGCGCTGGCTAAGCCCGGCGAGATCGTCAAGGGCTATCGCCTTGCGGCCCCGCCGCTCGAGCAGCGCGAGGACGCCGAACGAGCCGATCGACATGAACGCGTAGATCAGCAGGTAGAGCAGGGCGCCGCTCACGCCGTCACGGCTCGTGGCCATCAGCCCGATCAGCACGTAGCCCGCATGCGCGATAGCCGAGTAGCCGAGCATGCGCTTGAGGTCGGTCTGGACGACCGCGAGGACGGCGCCGAGGACCATCGTGAGCACGGCGATCACCGAGAAGACCGGCATCCACGACCATGAGAGCGGTCCGAACGCCCCCGCGAAGACGCGTAAGAACGCGGCGAACGCGGCCGCCTTGGTCGCGGCGGCCATGAACCCGGTCACGGGAGTGGGAGCGCCTTGGTAGACGTCAGGCGTCCACATGTGGAAGGGCACGAGCGCCGTCTTGAACCCAAACCCGACCAGGATCAAGCCCATCGACGCCAGGACCATGCCCCCAGGCGTGCTGGTGATCGTGAACGCCTGCCCCACGGTGGCGATGTTGGTCGTCCCGGCGACGCCGTACGCGAGCGCGATGCCGTAGAGGAGCAAGGCCGACGAGAACGCGCCCAACAGGAAGTACTTGAGCGCGGACTCCTGTGAGTTCAGGTCACGCTTCGCGAACCCCGTCAAGATATAGAGCGCGAGCGAGAGGACCTCGATCGCGATGAACACCATGATCAGGTCGGCGCTCGCCGCGAGGAGGGTCATCCCGGTCGCCGCGAACAACAGGAGCGGGTAGTACTCACCGCGGTGGATCCGCCGCTCCTGCAGGTACGAGTAGGACAGCGGGATCGTCACCAGGCCAGCGAGGCACACGGTCACCCTGGTGAACAGCGCCACACCGTCGACGGCGACCATGTCGCCGATCACGCTCGCCGTGCCGACGAATGGCTGGCCCTGCTCGTTTATGAGGGTCCCTGCGTAGGTTGCCCATTGCCACGCCGTCACGCCGATGGCGGCGGCGAACCCCACGGCGGTAAGGATCGCGGCAAGCAGCTTGGGCCGGTCACGCCAGATCATTGTCAGCGCGAACTGCGTGACCCCACCCAGCGCGAGGAGGCCGGCCGGCAGCAAGAGCGTGCCGCTGGCCGAGAGCATGAACCCGCCGGTGGCGACCAGCGCGCCCATCGCGGCGAACGACGCCTTGGCCCGGTCCCCTCCCGCGGTCTCGAGGATCAGCACGAGCAGCCCGGCGCCGAAGAGAACCAGCTCAGGGCTGATCTCGGCCCACGCGATCGGCACGCCGGGGATCGGGCCAGCGACCTGCGCGAAGATCGACATCGCGCTCATCCCTCCTTCTCCTCCAAGGCGACCTGCCCGTCCATCACGACCTCGACGCGGTCGAGGACTTGCGCGACCGAGGGGTTCACGCGGTCGTACAAAGGCCGCGGGTACAGCCCGATCCCGAGCATCAGCACGATCAAGGGAGCGACGACGGCGATCTCCCGGGGCTTCAGGTCGGGCAGGCCGATGGCGAGGCCGCCGACCGGCCCATGGAACATCCGCTGGTACGCCCACAAGAGGTAGAGCGCCGCGAGGATGACCCCGAAGGCGGCGGCGACCGCCGCCCAGCGCACCGTCTGGAACGTGCCGAGCAGGATCGGGAACTCACCCACGAACCCGTTAAGACCTGGGAGCGCGATGGAGCTCATCGCTGTGAACAGGAACAACCCGGCGAGCACTGGAGCGGCCTTCGCGATACCGCTGTACTTGGCGATCATGCGGTCGTGCGTGCGGTCGTACATGAACCCGATCAGCAGGAACAGCGCGCCGGTCGACAGGCCGTGGTTGACCATCTGCACGACGCTGCCGGCCGCCGCGGTCTCGTTCAGGGCGAAGGCGCCGATCACGACGAAGCCGAGGTGGGCGACCGATGAGTAGGCGACGAGGCGCTTGATGTCGGACTGCATCATCGCGACCAGCGCGCCGTACAGGACCCCGACCAGACCGAGGATAAGGAGGATCGGCGCGAGGCTGACCGTCGCCTCGGGGAAGAAGGGGAGGCTGTACCTCAGGAAGCCGTACGCCCCGATCTTCAGGAGCACCGCGGCGAGCAGGACCGACCCGACCGTGGGCGCCTCCGTGTGGGCGTCCGGCAGCCAGGTGTGCAAGGGGAACAGCGGCACCTTGATCGCGAAGGCCAAGAAGAACGCCACGAACAGCCAGATCTGCTCGGTCAGGGACAGGCTCAGCGTCGTGAACGCCTCGTAGTCGAAGGAGGTGCCGCCCGCCGCGAAGTACAGGTACAGGATCCCGACGAGCATGAGCAGCCCGCCGATCAGCGTGTACAGGAAGAACTTCACGGCCGCGTACCGCCGGTTGGCGCCACCCCATATCCCGATCAACGCGTACATCGGGACGAGCTGCGCCTCAAAGAACACGTAGAACAAGATCAGGTCCAGCGCGCAGAACACGCCGACCAGCGCCGCTTCCATCGACAGCAGGCAGACGAAGAAGCCCTTCGGCCGCTCGGTCTGCTCCCACGCCGCCAGGATTGCCAGCGGCATGAAGAGCGTGGTGAGCAGGATGAGGAACAGGCTGATGCCGTCGACACCTAGGCGGTAGCTCACCCCCCAGTCGGGCACCCACGCGATCCGCTCCTCCAGCTGGAAGCCGGCCTCCCCGACCTGGAACTGGCTGAGCATCACCAGAGACACGACGAACGTCACCAGGCTTCCACCCAGCGCGACGGCACGCATCTGCTCGCGCGAGCGAAGCAACCCCACGCCGAGGGCAGTCAGCGCGGGCACCAGGATCAGCGCGGAGAGCATCAGCGCCCCCCGACCAGGAACAGGACCGCGATCAGCACCGTACCGAAGAGCACCGCCAGCGCGTAGCTACGCACGAACCCGGTTTGGACCCGGCGGCCGGCCGAGGCGATACCGCCGGTCAACCGCGCCAAGCCGTTCACGGCCCCGTCGACGACCTCGCGGTCGAAGTCGGTGAAACCAACCGCGAGCCGCTCCCCCGGGCGGGCGACGAGGAGATCGTAGAACCCGTCCACGAAGAAGCCCTCACGGGCGGCCTTCCGTATCCCTGTGCCCACCCCGACGGTCGCGATGTCGACCTTGCGGTAGAGAAGGAAGCCCGCCACCACGCCTACCACAGCCGCGAGGACCGCCACGCCGGCGAGGGCAAGCTCGCCGAGGAACTCGGCGCTCGCCTCGAACTCCACGACGCTCGGCTCGAGCCAACCATGGAGGAAGCCGGACTCGGGGTTGAGGTTGATCAGGCCGCCAGCCAGCGCGCCAACCGCCAGCACGGCGAGCGGGAACGTCATCGACGCCGGCGCCTCGTGTGGATGAGCGCCCTGAGGCCAGCGGGGGTCCCGCAGGAAGATCAGCACGAACCAGCGGGTCATGTAGAACGCGGTCACGGCCGCGGTCAGCACGGCGAGAAGCCAGATTCCCTGCGCACCAGAGGTGGTCGCCGCCGACGTGAGGATCTCCTCCTTCGAGTAGAAGCCCGACAAGAACGGCAACCCCGCGATCGCGGCGGTGCCCACGAGCGCGGTCGTGCCGGTCACGGGCATGGCGCGCCACAGGCCCCCCATCTCGCGCATGTCGGTCCGGTCGAGCAACGCGTGCATCACCGCGCCGGCGCACAAGAACAGCAGTGCCTTGAAGAACCCGTGCGTAAGCAGGTGGAACGTCGCGGCGGTGTAGTCGCCGAGCCCGACGCCGATAAACATGTAGCCAAGCTGGCTGATCGTCGAGTAGGCGAGGACCTTCTTCAGGTCCATGTGCGCGCAGGCCGTCATCGCGGCGACGAGTGCCGTCACCGCGCCGACCCAGGCGACGAGCAGCCCGACGTCAGGAACTTGGGTGTAGATCGGCGACGCTCGCGCGATCAGGTAGACGCCAGCCGTGACCATCGTCGCCGCGTGGATCAGCGCCGAGACCGGCGTCGGGCCGGCCATCGCGTCCGGCAGCCACACGTAGAGCGGGATCTGGGCGCTCTTCCCCGTCGCGCCGACGAACAGCAGGAGCCCGATGGCGACGAGCGCCCCGGTGGCGGCGCCCGACGCCCGCGGGAGCACCTGCGAGAACTCCAAGGACCCGAACGTCGCGAAGATCAGGAACATCGCGATCATGAACCCGACGTCGCCGACGCGGTTCACGACGAACGCCTTCTTCGCGGCGGAGGCGTATTCACGCTTGGTGAACCAGAACCCGACGAGCAGGTAGCTGCACAACCCGACGAGCTCCCAGCCCACGAACAGCACCAGGAAGCTCGACCCCGTTACGAGCACGAGCATCGAGGCGGCAAACAGGTTCAAGTACGCGAAAAAGCGTGGGAAGCCCTCGTCGTGGTCCATATACCCCAGCGAGTAGACGTGGATGAGCAGCCCTACCCAGGTCACGAGCAGCAGCATCACCGAGGCCAGCGGGTCGATCAGGACCGCCCAGTCCACCTGGAGCTGGCCCGCGTTCACCCAGCTCGCGACCGTGACCTCGAAGACGCGCTCCTCCGCGGGCTGCGCCAACAGCTGCAGGAACACCAGGGTCGCGGCGGTGGCGCTGAAGCCCACCGCCGTGATCGCGACCCAACCCGACAGCTTGCCGAGCCGCTTCCCGAAGATCATCAACAGGCCAGCCGAGATCGCCGGCACGAGGGGGATCAGCCAGGCCAGCGCGATCGGCGAGCCGGGTGGGGGGACAAGGACCTCGCTCATGAAAATCCTTCGCTACGCGCGCAAGGAGTGGGCCTCGTCGGCGTCGACGGACGCCTTCAGCCGGAACAGATTGACGATGAGTGCGAGACCGACCGTGACCTCCGCCGCGGCCACCGCGATGACGAAGAAGGACAGGACTTGGCCGTCGAGGTTGCCGTTGATCCGCGAGAACGTCACGAACGTGAGGTTGACGCTGTTCAGCATCAGCTCGACGCACATGAACATGATGATGAGGTTCCGCCGGATGAGGACCCCCACCAAACCCACGGTGAAGAGCGCCGCGGCGAGCATAAGGTAGTAGCCGGCTGGGACGATCACTGGCGGACCTCATCCGCGGGTGTCGCGGCCTCGACGAGGTCACTGGAGTCTTCGCTCTTGCGGCCGAGGATGATCACGCCGACGGCCGCGATGACGAGGAGGACGCTGGCGACCTCGAAGGGCCAGACGTATCTGGTGAACAGCAGCTCACCGATCCCCCGGACGTTCCCGCCAGGGACGGCGGCGGCCAGGCCGCGGCAGGCGGTGCCGGCGGCCGTCACCGGGTCCGGCGCGACGTTGCACGCGGCCGCTGGGCCAAGGAAGGGGCTGGCGACGGCCGCGACAAGCGCGGCGAACAGCAGGACGCCGAGCACCAGCGCCGCGGGTCTCTGACCACGGATCTCCTTGCCGGTCTCCTGCTCGCGGCCGACCCCGAGCAGCATCAGCACGAACAGGAACAGGACCATGATCGCGCCCGCGTAGACGATGACCTGGACCACCGCCAGGAACTGCGCCTCCAAGACCGCGAACAGCAGCGCGATCATGACGAAATTCGTCACCAGCATCAGGGCGGCATGCACGGGGTTGCGCAGCAGGATCATCGCGATCGCGGCGCCGAGCGCGATCGGCGCGAGGATCCAGAACACCCAGAACTCAGCGGAGCCCGAGGTCGCGGGCAGCCCCGGGTCGACCGGAGCCTGCGCCAGTAGTGCGGTGATCACGTCTTCTCCTCGGGACGCCCATGGCCAGGAACCGTTGGGGGCGGCTCTGTGCCACCGCCGACCAGCGCGACGGTGACCGAGTCCCCACGCTCATCGGGATGGGGCGAGTACTCATCGTGGACGTTGGCGAGCGGGTTCTGCGCCGCGAAGCCGTTCTCGTAGTAGTCGATCCGGCGGGAGGCCACCTCGGCGTTGGTATGCGGCAGCGGCTTCGCGCCTTCTGGCAGCGGAGCGAGCAGCTGCTCCTTGGTGAAGATCAGCGCCTCGCGGCTGTCCCCGGACAGCTCGTAGTCGTGGAGCATCGTGAGCGCCCGGGTGGGGCATGCCTCAATGCACAGACCGCAGAAGATGCACCGGAGGTAGTTGATCTGGTAGTCGACGGCGTAGCGCTCGGCGGGCGAGTAGCGTCGCTCGGCGGTGTTGTCCTCGCCTTGCACGTAGATCGCATCCGCGGGGCAGACCCACGCGCACAGCTCACAGCCGACGCATTTCTCCAGGCCGTCGGGATGCCGGTTGAGCTGGTGCCGGCCGTGGAAACGGGGTTGAGGCTCACGCTTGACGTCCGGGTACTCGGTCGTGACGACCGGGCGGAACATCGTCTTGAACGTGAGGGCGAACCCTTTGCGAAGCGCGTCGAACATGCTTATGCACCAACCTTCTCACGAGGTCGTGGAAGCGCTTGACCGCCGTCACCGGTGGGGAGCGGCTCCTCGTCGCCGTCCTCGCCACCACCGTCGTCCCCGCCAGCGCCAGGTCTGCGGTCCAACAGCGGAGCGAGGAGATAGAGCACCGCGGCGACGACCGCGGCGGCCGCGGCATAGCGAAGGATCGTGCTCCGCTGCGCCGACTGGCGGACGACGACCGAGAAGCCGGTGAGAAGCACCCACAGCAGCCCGAGCGGGAGCATCACGCGCCACCCGAGGTCCATCAACCGGTCGTAGCGCAGCCGGGGCAGCGTCGCCCGCAACCAGATGAACACGAAGATGAAGGCGCAGGTCTTCACGATGAAGTAGACGACGGGGAGGACCGCTTGAAGGAACGGCGGCCCGAACAGCGGGCCCCCCGGACCGCCGAAGAACAACGTGACGGTTACCGCTGACAGCGTGATGACGTTCATGAACTCGGCCAGGAAGAACATCGCGAACTTCGCGCCCGAGTACTCGGTGTGGAACCCGGCGACCAGCTCGCCCTCGGCCTCCGGCAGGTCGAACGGCGGCCGCTGGGTCTCGGCCACCGCGCCGATGAAGAACAGGACGAACGCGGGAAGCATCGGCACGAAGTTCCAGGAGGGCAACGCCCACGACCCGAAGAACGGCTGGGCTTGGGCGGCGACGATATCCGAAGCGCGCAGCGACCCAGCGAAGACGAACACCGCCGCCACGGCCAGGCTCATCGCCAGCTCGTAGGAGATCAGCTGGGCGCTGGAGCGCACGCCGCCGAGCAGCGGGTACTTCGACCCCGACGACCACCCCGCGAGCACGATCCCGTAGACGCCGATCGAGCCCATCGCGAGCACCCACAGCAGGCCGATCTCCGGGTCCCAGACCTGGAGGCGCACCACGCGCCCAGCGACCTCGAACTCACCGCCATACGGGATGACCGCGAAGGTGACCAACGCGACGACCGCCGAGATGATCGGCGCGGCGACGTAGACGACCTTGTCGACGTTGCTGGGGGTGATGTCCTCTTTGAAGAACAGCTTCGCGCCGTCGGCGATCGTCTGGAGGAGCCCGAGAGGGCCGAGGCGGTTCGGCCCGATGCGCGACTGCATCTTCGCCACCACCCGGCGCTCACCCCAGATGAGCACCGCCGTCCCACCCAGCCACAGAACAAACGCACCAAGCGTGACAAGGAGGATGATGAGGAACCCGACTCCATCCACTAGATCATCTCCAACCGCACGCGCGTGCCACCAAGCTCACCGGGCGTGACATCCGTCGAGTTCCGAGGCAACACCACACAGCCCTCGACCACCCCGTCGGAGATGCTCACCGGCAAGGTCATGCGGCCGTTCGGCCCCGCCACCGCGACGTGCTGGCCGTCTTCCAGCTTCATATCCCGCGCGTCCGCCGGGCTGACCCGTACGACGGGGGACGGTGCGGCGGCAAGGAGCTCCTTCGCCCCACCAAGCATGTCCCCCCGCCCGATCAGCTGGTCGACCACGACCGCCGTGAGCGAGAAGTCACCCTCGGCATCGGCCCCAGAAGGGGTCGCGTTGCGGTCGGCGGAGCGACCTAAAAGGTTCTCAGGAGTGGAGCCGACCGCAACGCGACCCCCACCGCCACGTTCCATCAAGGGGGCCGCCTCCCGACGCACGTCGGCAGCGGTCTCCCAGCCAAGATCGGTGCCGAGGGCGCGGGCGAGCTGGCGGAGGATGTCCCAGTCCTGCAAGGCGACGCCCTGCGCGGGGACAGCCTGGGGGAAGGGCTGCCTCCTTCCTTCCCAGGTGGTGAACGAGCCCACCCGCTCTTGCGGCGCGGTCGCGGGGAGGACGATGTCGGCGTACGGGGTAGACGCGTTCGTAAGGATGTCTTGGACGATCAGCGTGTCGACCCGCTCCAGCGCGCGGCGGGCGAGCCGCGGGTCCTCGAAGTCGCGGGCGGGGTCGACGCCGACGAGATGGAGCAGCGTCAGCTCGCCAGCCGCGGCCTTCTCCAGCATCTGGCGGGTGTCCAGCCCAGGTATGCCCGACAGGCGGCCGCCGGGAAGCAGGCCGGGGACGAGACCCGCGTCGACCGCCCCGCGGGCGTTGTTGCGGCGGGGGACCCATGCGAACCTCGCGCCCAGCGTGTGCGCGAGGTCGGCGGCGGCGGGGAGCGCCCCAGGGGAGCGGGCAAGCCGCTCGCCGGCCAGGACGGCAAGGTTGTGACCGGCCTCGCGCACCGCGTCGCCGGCCTCGCCAAAGTCGGCCGATCGTGGATCGGCGAGGGCGCGCAAGGCCTGGGCCTCGTCGCCAGGCGCCGTCTGGAGCCAGCTCCACGCGATCTCCCCAAGCGAGGACAGCACGGGACCGACCACGACGAGACGCATCCGCCGCTTGCGCCACGCTTTGCGCAGGCGGAGGTGCAGGATCGGTACCTCCTCCTCGGTGTCGAGGCCGGCCACGACGACGACCGGAGCGGCCTCGACATCGTCGTAGGTCGCGGTGACCGCACCCGCGATCCGTGCGAACACGTCGCGCTCGTCCGCGGTCCGTGGCGCCATCCGGAAGTCCACGTTGCCGGTGCCGAGCACGTCCCGTGCGTAGCGCGAGAGCGCGAAGTGGTCCTCGTCGGTCAGGCGCCCGCCGGTGATGACGCCGACGGCGTCATCACCGCGCGTGCCCAAGACGGCCTTGATGCGGTCGGCGGCGGCGCGGAGCGCGCGGGACCACGGCTGGGGCGCGCCGTCGACCATCGGTTGGCGCAACCGGTCGGGGCTCGCGACGTACTCGAAGCCGAAGCGTCCTTTGTCGCAGCTCCACATCTCGTTGACGCCCATATGGGTGCGGGCGAGCTGGCGCTGGATCTCACCACGGCGCACGTCGATCCGCAGGTTGCAGCCGGCGCTGCACTGGTTGCAGATCCCGTCGACGCTGCGGAGGTCGAACGGCCGTGACGAGAACCGGTAGCTCGACGCGGTCAACGCGCCGACCGGGCAGATCTGGACGACGTTGCCGGAGAAGTAGCTGGAGTACGGCTCGTCGGCGTAGATGGCCACCTGCTCCAAGGCCCCGCGCTCGAAGAGCTCGATGAACGGGTCGCCGGAGATCTCCGCCGAGAAGCGCGTGCACCGGGCGCAGAGCACGCACCGCTCCCGGTCGAGCGCGATCTGGGGTGAGATCGGGATCGGCTTCTGGTACCGCCGTTTCCGGTCGACCATCCGGCTATCGCCCGGACCGTGCGCGAGCGCCTGGTCTTGCAGGGGGCACTCGCCGCCCTTGTCGCACTGCGGGCAGTCCAGCGGGTGGTTGATCAGCAGGAACTCCAGCTGTCCCTCCTGGCCCTTCCGCGCGACCTCGGAGGTCAGGTGGGTCTTGACCACCATCCCGTCGCCGATCGGCGTCGAGCAGGCGGTCATCGGCTTGCGCTGCCCCTCGACCTCGACGAGACACTGCCGGCATGCGGCGACCGGGTCGAGCAGGGGATGGTCGCAGAAGCGGGGGATCGTGATGCCGAGGCTCTCGGCGGCGCGGATGATCAAGGTGCCCTTCGGCAGGGCCACCTCGGTGCCGTCGATCGTGCAGGTGACGGTGTCGCTCATGATCTGCTGCTCACGGTGAGGGTGCGCCCGCGCTCGACCAGCTGGGCGTACTCGTCGCGGAAGTACTTGATCGACGACTTGATCGGGCTGGCCGCCCCATCGCCGAGCGCGCAGAACGAGCGCCCGAAGATGTTGTCGGCGACCTCGTCGAGCAGGTCGATGTCGGCCGTCGTGCCACGGCCGTCCAAGATGCGCTCGAGCACCTGGGACAGCCAGAAGGTGCCCTCCCGGCATGGTGTGCACTTGCCGCAGGACTCGTGCTCGTAGAACCGGGTCCAGTTGAGCACGGCCTCCACGACGCTCGTCCGGTCGCTGAACATCATCATCGCCGCCGTGCCCATGATCGAGCCAGCCGCGGCGATCGAGTCGAAGTCCATCGGGATGTCGAAGTGGTCGGCGGTCAGCAGCGGGGTCGAGGAGCCTCCGGGCGTCCAGAACTTCAACGCGCGGCCGGGGAGCATGCCGCCGCAGGCCTCGTCGACGATCTCGCGGGCCGGCGTCCCCATGGGGTACTCGTAGTTGCCGGGGCGCCTGACCTCGCCGGAGACGCAGAACACCTTGGTGCCGGGCGATCGCTCCGGTCCCCACTGGCGCCACCAGTCGGCGCCGTGCTCGGCGATGTGCGCGACCGCCATGATCGTCTCGACGTTGTTCACCGCGGTCGGCGAGGCGTACAGCCCCTCGACGGCGGGGAACGGCGGGCGCAGGCGGGGTTGGCCGCGGCGGCCCTCCAGGGCCTCGAGCAGCGCGGTCTCCTCGCCGCAGATGTACGCGCCCGCGGCCTTGTGCAGCGTGATGTCGTGGTCGAAGCCGGAGCCTTGGATGTCCTGGCCGATCCAACCCGCCGCGTAGCCCTCCGCGAGGGCTTGCTCCAGGCGCACGCCCGGCCACACGTACTCGCCACGGAGAAAGATGAAGGTTCGCGTGCTGCGCAGCGCGTAGCCCGCGACGAGGATGCCCTCGATCAGCTGGAAGGGGTCCCGCTCCAGCAGCTCACGGTCCTTGAACGTCCCGGGCTCGCCCTCGTCGGCGTTGACGACCAGATAGACGGGCTTGCCGGTCTCCTTGGGGCAGAAGCTCCACTTCAGCCCCGTGGGGAAGCCCGCGCCACCCCGGCCACGCAACCCCGAGTCCTTCACGAGCTGCTCGACGTCGGCTGGTGCCATCTCGCCAAGGACCCGGCGGATGCCGCGCATCCCGCCCGAGCTCAGGTAACCGCCGAGCGTATGCGCGCCGGGCTGGTCGAACCGCTTGGTCAGAACCTTGACCTCAGGCATCGCGTGGCTCCGCCTTCGACCCGCCGGTCGGGTAGCTGACGTCAGGCTGCTCAGGGACGCGCTGGGCCTCGGTGTCCGGTGTCTCGATATCCGGGCGGCCGCGGCGCGAGCCAGTGCCGGGCGACCTCGCATCGGTCTCAGCGTCCCGGGCCGACGGGTCCAGGCATGCCAGGCGGTACTCGATCTCGCGGATGCCGGGAGGGGTGAACCCCCGCGTGGGCGGTGGCGGGTTCCCGCCGATCACGCGCTCGGCCAGGTCGACGGCCTGATCCGGGCCGATGCGCTCGTAGTGCAGGTAGTCCACCGTGACGACCGGGGCGCCGTCGCAGTTGCCGAGGCACTCGGCGTGCTCCAGCGTGATCGCGCCGTCGGCGGTGGTCTGGTTGTGCCCGACCCCTAGCCGCTCGGACAGCCGCGCGTACACCTCTTTCGCGCCGCGCACCTCGCACGCGAAGTTGGTGCACACGCTCACGAGATGGCGGCCCAGAGGCTCGCGCTTGTACATCGTGTAGAAGGTCGAGACCGCCTGGACCTCGGCCTTCGTCAGCCCGAGCAGCGCCGCGCACTCGGCGATGCCGTCGTCCGAGACATACCCGTCCTGATGCTGGACGAGGTGAAGCAACGGCAGCAGCGCCGACCTCGGCACGGGGTACCGCTCTATCAGCTCCTCGGCCTTGCTACGTAGTTCGGTAGATAACAAGATGCCGCCTGTTCAGAGGTTTTGTGGAGGATCCGCGCGGTATTCCGCGCGGATCCTCCACACTTCAACGGTCGACCCCTCCCATGACCGGGTCCAAGCTGGCGACCGCGGCGATGACGTCGGCGACGAGCAGGCCACGGGTCATGGTCGGGATGGTGCCGATGTGGATGAAGCTGGGGTCACGGACACGGACACGGTACGGCTTGTTCGTCCCGGAAGAGGTGAGGTGGTACCCCAGCTCGCCACGGGGCGACTCCACGGCCTGGTAGACCTGACCCTCGGGGACGGTGAAGCCCTCGGTCACGAGCTTGAAGTGGTGGATCAGCGCCTCCATCGACTGGCCCATGATCTTGCCGATGTACTCCTTGGCGTTCCCGATCCCGTCCGGGCCGAGCGCGAGCTGGGCGGGCCAGCCGATCTTGCGGTCAGGCACCATCACGGGCCCGCCGGGCAGGCCGTCCAGCGCTTGGCGGACGATCTTCAGGGACTCGCGCAGCTCGGCCATGCGGACGAGGAAGCGGCCGTAGGCGTCGCCCGTCTCCTCCGTCGGCACGTCGAAGTCGTACTGCTCGAAGCCGCAGTAGGGCTGGGTCTTGCGCAGGTCGTGGGCGACGCCGGCGGATCGCAGCATCGGCCCGGTCACCCCGAGGTCTAGGCACTGCCGCTTGTTGAGCACGCCCATGCCGGAGTTCCGCTCGATCCAGATGGGGTTGGAGCGGAGCAGGTCGTTGAACTCGTCGATACGTTCGGGCAGGGTGTTCAGCAGGCGGGTGACCCGCTCGGCGAAGTCCTCCGGGACGTCCGCGGCAAGACCACCGGGTCGGATGAACGCGTGGTTCATCCGCAGCCCGCTGACGAACTCGAACAGGTCGAGGATCGCCTCACGCTCGCGGAAGGCGTAGAGCATCGCGCTGATCGCACCCAGCTCGAGGCCGCCGGTCGCGAGCCAGACGAAGTGGCTCGAGATCCGGTTTAGCTCGGTGAGGATCACGCGGATCGCCTGGGCGCGCTTGGGCACCTGCTCGGTGATGCCAAGCAGCTTCTCCACGGCGAGGCAATATCCCAGCTCGTTGAAGAATGGCGACAGGTAGTCCATCCGCGTGACGAACGTCACGCCTTGAACCCACGGCCGGTACTCGGCGTTCTTCTCGATGCCCGTGTGCAGGTAGCCGATGATCGGCTGGTTGTCGATGACCGTCTCGCCGTCGAGGGTGAGGATCATCCGCAGCACCCCGTGAGTCGACGGGTGCTGCGGCCCCATGTTGATGATCATCAGGTCGTCGTCGGCGCGGTCTGGCAGGTCCTGCCATTCCCCGCCGCTGACGGTGAACTCCGCTGGCGCCCTTGGCGCCCAGACGTCGATGTCGTTGCCCATGGCTTCGACCACCTAGTAGTGACGCTGGTCCGGCGGCGGCACGGTCTTGCCCTTGTACATGACCTCGACGCCGCCGAGTGGGTAGTCCTTGCGGTGCGGGTGGCCCTCCCAGTCGTCCGGCATCAAGATGCGGGCGAGGTTCGGGTGGCCGTCGAAGCGCACGCCGAAGAAGTCGTACGCCTCTCGCTCCATGAAGTTGGCCGAGCCGTAGATGCCCGTCGCGCTGGGTAGGCGAGGTGCGTCGTCCGGTGTCGTGACGCGAACCCGGAACCAGTGGTTGTGCTCGAGCGAGCGCAGGATGTAGTCGACCTCGACTCGGCCCGGCCCTTGGTCGGTCTCGTAGGTCGGCCAGCCGGTCGTCTCTTGCGCGTTCTCGATGCGGGTCCCGCCGGGCCAGTGGACCCCGGACAGGTCGGCGAGCAGCTCACATCGCACGAGCGGGTCGTCACGGCAGAACTGGAGCAGGTTGAGCAGCTGCGCTGGTGTCGAGATCAGCGTGAGCTCCCCGCGGAAGCCGATCACCTCGAGGCTCGGGAAGGCCGCGACCAGGTGGTCCCGCAGCGCGGCGAGCTTCTCGTCGAGCTGGACGGCGAGGTCGCCGTCTAGGAGCTTCGCCTGCTCCCCGGCGGCCATGTTGGGGTTCGTGCTACCCGGCCCCCCGCCGGTGGGGCGGCTTTCGGTCACCTCTTGGCTCCCTGTAGCCGTCGCTTGTCCTCGACGGCACCGGCAGGGTCGACCACCTGCTCCTTGCGCTGCAGCTGGGTCAGCGCGGGAGTGGTCATCGGGGCGACCGTCTCGCCATCGGTCCAGCCGGTGCGGGCACGGAAGTCCTCCATCGACTCACCCCGGCGGGGCCGCTCGACGAACTGCTCACGCTTGATCTTCTCGTGCAGCTTCACGATGCCGTCCATCAACATCTCCGGGCGGGGCGGGCAGCCCGGAACGTACATGTCGACGGGGATGATGTGGTCGACCCCTTGGACGATCGCGTAGTTGTTGAACATGCCGCCGCTCGACGCGCAGACGCCCATCGAGATGACCCACTTGGGGTCCGCCATCTGGTCGTAGAGGTTGCGGATGACGGGGGCCATCTTTTGGCTCACGCGCCCCGCCACGATCATCAGGTCCGACTGGCGTGGCGAGCCGCGGAAGACCTCCATGCCGAAACGCGCGAGATCGTAGTGGGCCGCGCCGGTCGCCATCATCTCGATCGCGCAGCACGCCAGGCCAAAGGTGGCGGGCCAGAGCGAGCCGGCTCGTGCCCAGTTGACGAATTTTTCGACGGACGTGAGCAGGATGCCGCTGGGCAGCCGTGTCTCTAGTCCCATTCCAAGCCTCCCTTGCGGAGGACGTAGTAGTAGCTCTCGAAAAGAAGAAGGATGAACACCGCCATCACCGCGAGCCCGTACCAGGAAAGGTCACGAAGCACCGTCGCCCACGGGTACAGGAACACAGCCTCGACGTCGAAGATGATGAACAGCATCGCCACCAGGTAAAACTTCACCGGGAAGCGGCTTCGCCGGATGTCGGTCTCGGGCTCGGGGATGATCCCGGACTCGTAGGCCGCGCGCTTGACGGGGTTCGGGCGGTCAGGACCCAACTTGCTGGACACCAACAGCGAGACCACGACGAACGCCGACGCCAAGACGAACAACACCACAACTGGAAGGTATTGGGCGAGCACGGGGGTCGTATCCTCCAGTGGGGTGTCTTCGAGGGTGGAGCGGAGCACCAAGCCTAAAGCTGGTCGCCTCGAGCCGCCAACATGGCCATCATGCGGCGGGGGCGGCGGCGGACAACATGTTGATCACCCGGTCCGTCAAGTCGCTGCTGCGCCGATTGACCAGATGCGCCATCAGGCGGAACACGAACTCCATCACCCGGCGGCGCGGCATCCCGTGGACGGTGCAGAAGCGCATGATCTCGGGGTGCCCGATGATGCGGACGAACATCCTTCCAAGGGTGTAGTAACCGCCCCATTCCGATGCCAAACGCTCCGCGTACCGCGGTAACGGCCGGTCAGAGCGCCGTTGCAGGGCGTCGACGGCGACCTCGGACGCGAACGCCGCGGCCTCGATCGCGTAGCTGATGCCCTCCCCGTTGAAGGGGTTGACCATGCCGGCGGAGTCACCGACCAGGATGGCGCCCTTGTAGACCGGTGGCTTACGGTTGTGCCCCATCGGTAGGCCGGCGCCCCGGGGTCGCCCGACCATCGTCTCGCGGCTGATCTCCCACGACTCTGGGAAGGAGGCGGTCCACTCGTCGAGCGTCTTGCGGTAGTTGGTGGACCTGAAGTGCTCGGACGTGTTGAGCAGGCCCCACCCGACGTTCACGAGACCGTCATCCAAGGGGAAGATCCAGCCGTAGCCGGGCAGCAGCTCGTTGCCGCGGTAAAGCTCTAGAAAGCCCTCCATCATCCGCAGGTCCGTCCGCGAGCCGCGGTAGTAGGCGCGCACCGCGACCCCCATGGGGCGCTTCTCGTCGCGGTGCAACCCCATGGCGATCGCGAACCGGGACGAGCCTCCGTCCGCCACCATGACGATCGGAGCGCGGACGACGCCTTCGCGGCCGTCCGCCCGGGTGTAGGCCACGCCCGCGACCCGTTGCTCCGAGGCCGTGAGGTACACCGGGCCAGTGACCTCCGTCTCCTCCCAGAGCTGCGCCCCCGCCTTCTGCGCATGCTTTGCCAGCGTGTGGTCGAACAGCGACCGGGTCGCCGTGAGCGAGTGCGCCGGCCAATCGTCCAGCTGCGGCCACGGCAGGTCGAGCACCACTCCCCCGCCGTACATCCGCAACCCGTCCTGGCGCGCCCATCCCGGGACGTTGCCCTCGGCCTCGTCGTGCAGGCCGAGCGAACGCAACGCCTTGACCGCCCGAGGCGTCAACCCATCGCCACACACCTTGTCCCGCGGGAACGCCTCTTTCTCGATCAGCACGACGTCACAGCCCGCGTCAGCCAGGAACTTCGCCGCCGCCGAACCCCCGGGACCAGCACCGACAACCACCGCATCGGCGTGCGTCACCTCGGTCACGGACTCTCCCTTCAGATCTTGTGAACACCTTCACAAGCGGCAGCGACAGTGTAGCCTATCAGGGTGCATGCTCGACGCATGCATCCGTGCTACGCTGTCGCCCATGGGTAAGCCACTGCAAATCCGCGACGTCCCCGACGAGATCCTGGACGTGCTCCGCGGTCGCGCGGAGAGGGAGGGCATGTCGCTGTCCGCCTACGCCCTGCGGCTGCTGAGGCGCGAGGCCGAGCGCCCGACCATGAAAGAGGTACTCGACCGTGCCGCGTCCCGAGGCGGCGGCGTGCGCCTGACCGGAGAGGAGATCGTCGAGATCATCCACGCGGACCGGGAGGAGCGGGATGAGCGTTATTGACGCCAGCGTGATCGTCCCCTCGCTGGTGGACGAAGGCGACTTCGGCCAGCACGCGCGGGACCGGCTCACCGGGATCTCTGACCAGGCGGCCCCTCACGTCCTGGACATCGAGGTGGCGCATGCGCTCCGCCGCCTCTCAATCGTGCAGGGCGTGTTGGAGGCCGAACGAGCCCAAGCCGCGCTCGACGACCTTGCGGATCTCTCACTCATCCGCTACCCGCATGGCGGGCTGCTTTCCCGGGCTTGGGAGCTCCGGCACACCGTCAGCACCTACGACGGCGTCTACGTCGCGCTGGCCGAGGCCCTCGAGTGCGTTCTGGTCACCGCGAACGCGCGGCTCGCCAAGGCCCCAGGCATCCGGTGCGAGGTCGAGGTGCTCACGTCGACGCCGTGATGTGTGGAGGATCCGCGCGGTATACCGCGCGGATCCTCCACACAACCAGCGCCTAGTCGACGTCGGCGGCCCTTGCGCGCAGCGCGCGGAGGGTGTCGTCGCGGCCTTCGGTCACGGTGCGGCGGCCGGCGGGGGGCAAGACGTCACCGGCGAGGGCGCGGTCGGCCGCGGCGACGACCGCGCTACAGACCTGGGTCGCCGGGTACACGCCAGCGGTGAGATTCAGCGCCTCGTCGACGCTCCGCTCTGCCCAGATGCGCTCCAGCACCTCCACCCAGCGCCGCTCGGCGTACTCGGCGAGCAGCTCCTCCTGGTCGGCCTGCCAGAACCCACCGAGGATCGTGCGCTGGGTCGCGAGGGCGAGTGGCTCGCCATCCGCCGAGCCGCTGACCGCCGCCTCGAACGCATGCGCCTTCGCTTCGGGATCGGGGCGGCTCGCGCGCGCCGCCCACGCGCCGCGGATCCCGATGTCGGTGGGGTCGCGCGCCAGCTCGGCCGTGATGGTGTCCTCGCCTACGGCTCCAACGGAGGCGAGGTGACCGACGATGAACCAGCGCAGGTCGGTGTCGACGGCGAGCCCTTGGATGGTCAGGCTGCCGTCGAGGAGCCCATGCGCCGTCGCCGTGTCGTCGGACATGGAGATCAAGCAGCGAGCCCAGAGGAGCTGCTCGTCGCTTCCGGACTTCGCCCGGTCCAAGGCGCCGCGGGCGGTCTCGGCGAGCAACGCGCGCATCGCGGGGCGGTTCTCCGGGTCCCCGTAGACCTGGATCGCGGACATGGCCTGGCGCAGCAACGCCTGGAGCACGCCGACGTCGTCCTCCGACTCGACCTGCGCCGCCACGAGCCGGATGAACCGCCGGGTCGCGAGCTCGGCGTCGCGGGTCATGTCCCACACCGATCCCCAGCACAGCGCTCGGGCCAGCGGGGACTCGATCCGCCCGAGCCGCTCGACGAGCGTGGAGACCGATCGGTCGTCGAACCGCACCTTTACATACGCGAAGTCGTCGTCGTTCGGCAGCAGCAGCGAGGGAACGGGCTCGCCAACCAAGTCGGGCACCTCGGTGCGCCCACCAGTCACGTCGAGCTCCACCCGCTGGCGACGCGCGAGCCCACCGTTCGACGGCTCGTAGAGCCCGATCGCCAGGCGATGATCGCGCAGGATCGGGTGCTCAGGCGGCGCCTCTTGCACCAGCGCGAAGGACGCGTAGCGGCCCTGGTCGTCGACCGTGAACTCCGGGCGGAGCGCGGCGAGCCCCGCGGTCTCCAGCCACTGCCCCGACCAGGCACGGAGGTCCCGCCCCGACGAGCGCTCCAACGCCGCGAGGAAGTCCCCCAGCTCGGCGTTCGCGTACTCGTGGTCGCGGAAGTACGCGCGCAGGCCCTCCCAGAAGGCGTCGCGGCCCACCCAGTGGACGAGCTGCTTCAGGACGGAGGCACCCTTCGCGTAGGTGATCCCGTCGAAGTGCGTGTGCACCATGTCGGTGTCGGTGATATCCGCCACGATCGGATGTGTCGTGGGCCGCTGGTCCTCGCGGTAGGCCCACGCTTTCATCTGGTGCGCGAACTCGGCCCACGACTGCGTGAACCGCGTCGCCTCCGCGAGCGCGAAAGAGGCCGCGTAGGTGGCGAAGCTCTCGTTCAACCACAGGTCGTCCCACCACCGCATCGTCACGAGATCGCCGAACCACATGTGGGCCATCTCGTGAAGGATCGTGTTGGCGCGCTGCAGTCGCACGGCGTCGGTGACCTTGGAGCGGAACACATAGCGCTCGGTGAACGTGACGCACCCGGCGTTCTCCATGGCTCCGAAGTTGAACTCGGGCACGAACAGCTGGTCGTACTTGCCGAAGGCGTAGGGATAGCCGAACAGCTCGGTGAAGAAGTCGAACCCCTGGCGGGTGATCTCAAGGGTCTCGGCGTGGTCGAGGTACTCAGCTAACGACTGGCGGCAGTAGACGCCCAGATCGATGTCGCCGTGAGCCTCGTGCAGGTGATGGTAGGGCCCGGCCACGATGGCGGCGATGTAGGTCGAGATCGGCGCCGTCGGCTCGAACCTCCACCACGATCCTTGCCGCTCGGCGCGGCCGTTGCTCACCACGACCCAATCGGCCGGTGCACGCACCTCCAGGGCGAACGTGCCCTTCAGATCGGGCTGGTCGAAGCATGCGAACACGTGATGTGCGTAGAACGGCTCGAACTGTGTGTGCAGGTATACGCGGTCGTCGACTGGGTCGGCGAACCGGTGAAGGCCGACCCCGGCGCGTGAGTAGGCGCAACGTGCGTCCACGACCAGCTCGTTCTCCGCCTGGAGATCATCCAGCGACAGCCGATCGTCCGCGAACGCCTCGGGTGCCAGCTCGCGCCCGTTCAGGGTCGCGCGGTCGACGGCGACCGCCTGCAGGTCGACGAACGTGGAGGCTCCTGGTAGACCGGCGCGAAATCGCAGCGTGGTGCGGGTGCCGAACTCGGTCGCTGGAGTGTCCAGATCCAGCGCGACGTCATACGAGACGTCGCTGAGCAGTTGCGCCCGCGCGCGGGCTTCGTCCCGGGTGAGGGTGTCCTTGGCTGACACGAGTATGGCCCTTCTCGCTCGTCGGCTTCGCTGTCGCGGCTCCCACCAGCCCCGAATGCTAGACGGCTGCGCGTCCTCGCGCGTGCGCCGCTATTAGGGCTGGACCCACATCTGGAAGCCGTGCGCGCGCTGACCGGTCTCTTCGGTGCCGCCCCGGCGAACGCCGGCGTCGAGCACGACGATGATCGAGCTCTCGGGTGCTGCCCAGGCGATCCGGGTGGCCGCGGTGCGCAGACCCGTCTCGGTCGGCGAAACCGATACGACGAGAAGGTCCTCGGCGCGCGCGTGCGCGCCGATCGCCACGTGCTGCCTGCGGGCATCGTGACGTACGACGGGTCTCGTGTCGCCGAAGAGATCGTCGATCGCGCCGTCCTCGTTGTCGGTGAGGACCTCCATGCGGACCCCCGTGCCACTCGCGACCCGCCGCGCGATCTCGGCCGCGAGCTGCACGCCAGGGCGGCGGGAGAGGGGAAGGTTGCCGGTGAAGACGCTCAGCAGGATCCGGTCGAAGCTGTCCCCGGCCAGCCGTGTCACCGCCAGTGGTACCGAGGATCGCCCGACGATCTCGTCGATCACGCTGCCGAACAGGCTCTCGCGGGTGCCGGTGTAGCCCTTCCAGCCGACGAGCATGAACGTCGCTTGATGCTCGACGATCGTGTGAAGCACACCAGCCGAGAGCGATCTGTCTATCCGCACCAGGCCGGTCGCCTCGACGCCCTGGGAAAGCGCCATCGACTCGGCACGAGCCGCCAGCACGCGGCTGCGCTCCAGCTCCTCGTCGCTGATCTCAGGCCCGACCACCGTGAGGGGCATCACGGTCCCCGACTCCGGCCGGGCGAGCAGCGCGGCGAGACGGACCAGGCCGCGAGCGGATTCCGGGTTCGCCACCGGGACGAGCACCGACTCCCCCATCCCGCGTGGCCGGACCGGCGGGAGGGGCAGGCGCTGAGCCCATCGGTTCGCGGTCCAGGTTCCGACGATGCAGGTAATGACGATGACCGGGACAACGGCGTGCACCGTGGCGAGCCCGATCACCCCCGCGTCCAGCCCGACGGTGACGGCCGCGAGCGTGAGCGCCGCCTGCGTCACCGTCAAGCTGAACACCGTCCCGGCCTCAGCCGCGTTGAACCCCAGCCACCGCCGGGCGCCGAGGGCGGCCAGCCCCTTCGCGAGAATGGCCACCACGACGAACACCGTCGCCTGCAGGAGCACCCGCCAGTCCCCGACCAGCACCGGTGCATCGATCAGCATGCCGACCGAGACGAGATATATGGGGATCAAGAACGCGAAGCCGAAGAACTCGACGCGCTCCATCAGGATCCCCCCTCGCGGGACCAACCGGTTCAGCGCCAGGCCGGTGAGGTACGCGCCGAGAACCCCCTCCACGCCGACGATCTCAGCCACCGCGATCGCCCCAAACAGCGCCGACAACAGGAACAAGAACCGGACAGACCGATCCTGCCCCATGCCGGCGAAGAACCATTGCGCCACGCGTGGCAGCACCCCGAGCACGAACCAACCGAAGACGGCGAGCTTCGGGACGAGCGTCGCCCACAGCAGCCAGTCCAGGGACGCTTGAGCCGCCCATAGGTCGAGCGCAAGCACGAGAAAGGCCGCAGTGTTCGCGAGGATCGTCCCACCAACCGCTGCTTGCACCGACCGGTCCTCGCCCAGCCCCAGCCGGTCGTACACCGGGTAGACGACGACGCTGTGCAAGGCCCACCACGTACCCACCAGAATCGCCGCGGACACGCCAAACCCAAGCAATGCCGCGGCGCCGGCGCCGAGGACCAGCGGCACGCCGAACACAAGCCCGCCCACGACCGTCCACGATCGGCGTGCCGAGCGGAGCACGTCCAGATCGAGCGCGAGGCCCACCTGGAACACCAGGTACAGCAACCCCAACTCGGCCAAGATCGACACGGTGCCGGTCCGTGACAGCACTCCGAACACGCCCGGGCCGATCAGCACCCCCGCGATGACCAGTCCGATGATTCCCGGTACACGCACCCGCTCGGCAAGGACCGGCGCCACCAGCACCAACGCCACCAACGTGGCGAAGACCAAGCTCGGTGAGGTCAAGGGCAGTGACGGCAGCTCGAAGGCCGGCAAGGCCGTCCTCCTTGCGATAACAGGGCCGGTAGAAGCAGTCACAGCCTACGCCCGGGTAGGGTCAGGCTCGTGCACAGATTTGACCCGCAAACGGTGAACGCCGCCCAAACGGTCGCGCTTCGCGGCGTGGCCCCAGCCCGGCGAGTCGTGCTGACGGGAGGTTCGGCGGTGATCGCCGTCCTCATCGCCGCGCTCGCCGGTGTCCTGGAGCGCGGCCTGGCCGGACGGCTCGTGGCGGGCGTCACGCTCGGCGCCCTTGTGGCGACCCTGGTCGTCTTGGTGCCCAGCCGGGCCGCCTGCGCGGTCCGCCGCGCCGCCATGGGCACCCTCTTCCAGATGGGCTTCCTCGCCACGCTCTGGCTCCTGGGCAGTAGCTAGCCGGGTGTCCCGCACGTGGGGGGCCGTGGGCGTTCCCGCATTCCTCGCCCCGAACTCCGACTTGGGGGAGCATACCCCCCAAAGTCGGAGTTCGGGGTCGCGATGCGCCTCTCGGGACTAGCGCCACCCTTTTGTCAACGGCTGTTGACGAAAGCCGTTCGTCAACGTAGATTGACGGTATGGCTGATGCGACGAAGGTAGCGGCGGCGGCGTCGAGCAAGGACCCCGCCATCGGATTGGCAGCCGTGGCGTCACTGCGGACCCTGCTGGAGTCCCTCGAAGAGCTCCAGGTGACCAACGCCCGAGCTCAGGGTTGGTCCTGGCAGGAGATCGCGATCACGCTCGGCGTCAGCAAGCAAGCAGCGCATAAGAAGCACCGCCACCTGCGCGGGCTGGGGAGGTAACGGGGATGTTCGAACGGTTCACAGACCGCGCCCGCCAGGCTGTGGTGCTCGCCCAAGAGGACGCGCGCATGCGAAGGCATCACTACATCGAGACGGAGCACCTGCTGATGGGCCTGTACGGCGTCCCCGACGGGATCGCGGCACAGGTGCTTCACAGCCTTGGCGTGTCCCGGGAGGACATCCACAACGAGATCGCCAAGATCGTGGGGCCTGGGAGTTCTACGGGTAATCCCGACCGTGACGCGCTCGCCACCATCGGGATCGACCTTGACGAGGTGCGCAGGCAGACCGAAGAAGCCTTTGGCCCCGGCGCGTTGGAGCGCACCCGAGCAGCGGGGCGGGGTCGCTTCTGCCGGGCTCCCCGCGGGCACATCCCGTTCACTCGCCGCTCCAAGCACGCGCTAGAGCGGTCGCTCCGAGAGGCGCTCGGCTTGCGCCACAACTACATCGGCACCGAGCACATCCTTCTCGGCCTGCTCGCCCTACGAGACGGCCTCGCCGCCAAGATGCTGCGATCGCGCGGCGTGACCTACGACGCGGCCCGCGCGGCGATCATGGCCCGCCTCCAAGGCGCCGCGGGTGCCTAGGCACCGGGCGGTTCTCACCCCAACTCCGACTTGGGGGCGCGATACGCCCCCAAGTCGGAGTTAAGGAAATTTTCTGGCGGATGTGCGGGGGCGGGCGCCAGCGCCCGGTGCCGCACATCCCCGTCGCTCCATCCGTGAGATCTGTGATGGAGACCCCACAGAATCAAGGAGAGAAGCCCACTATCCTTGCATGACACGCATTCAGAGAACCGAAACCCAGTCTACGTACGCTGCGGCGGCGCATTTCGTAGAGTACGGGCTCGCGAACCCGCTGAGCCTGTTCACGCCGGGGGCACCGGTGTGGACCCCGGAGACGCTCGCGGACCTGTATGAAAGGGACGAGACGGCCGACGACTCCACCGGTGGGGGATTCTGGCAGCGCCTGCGCCGGCGGCTGGAGGGTGCGCCCGCGGCGACCGTGCAGCTCGCCGCTGAGCTTGCCTACGTCCACGTCCTGTTCGCCTCTGACTTGTCCGCGGACAGCAAGAGGCGGGTCGTCACCGAGACGCTCAGGTTGTCCGAAACGCCGCCAGAGCTGCCCGCACCGCTGAACGATGCGCTCGACTGTGGCCTTGCGGGCACGGGGGTGGCGTTCAAGCTCCGTCGCATGTCGCAGCTGGGCCTGCTGATCAGGGTGGCGGTCCAGTGGTGGCAGCTGCCGGCAGCTCACCGCCACGCGGCGTTGGCCGACCCGCGGGAGTTCAAAGCCTGGCTGTGGAGGCTGCCCCACCACGGGGCGTTCGCGCAGCGTGAGGCGCTACTCCATCTCGTGCACCCAGACAGCTTCGAGCCGATCGTTTCGCCGTCGATCAAGCAACGCATCGTCCACTTGTTCAGCCGGCACGTCCCCGCCGGGGTCGATGATGTGGACGAGGCGCTCGCGGCCATCCGGAAGGTGTTCGAGCGACGCTCGGGTCATGGCTCGACAATCCTCGAACTCCCGTCTTTGCTTGGGATAACCGTGCCAGGCCTAGATGGTTTGACGGATTCGAGGATCGGGTGCACGGTGGAGAATCCCCCGTGACGCGGATCCCGGTAAGTTGACGCGGTTCCGGTCAAGTCAAGGAGTACGCATGGCAGACGCTGGAGCAGAGCCGCAGCCACCGACACGAGGCTAGCGATGATCGGTGACGCGTTTGTCTTTGACACCGCCGTGCACGTGATGAACCTTGACCCCAAGAACGCGATGCACGAGGTGGGAGGGCAATTCCTGGACCACGTCTACGGGTTCCATGCCACGTTGACACCGGATGGCGAGCCCGTCCTGCGACGGGAAGAGTTCCTCCGGCAGTGGACGGCGGAGGACATTCTCGACATGGTGCTCGGACGCTCCGACACGGACATGCTCGTCGCGCAACCGCTGCCACTAGGGGAGCTCTTCGTCCACGAGATGTCTCCTTGGGGGCAGTGCGCCGAGCTCGCCTCGCTCGACCCCGACCGCGTGGTGTTCTGGGGGACCGTGGATCCCCTGGACGGTCCGAAGGCGCTCGATCTCATGGAGCGGCAGGTCCACGAGTTCGGGGCCAAGGCGTTCAAGCTCTACAACACCCGTTACGACAACAAGGCACCGGTCGCCTGGCGCATGGACGACGAGGACATCGCGTTCCCCGTCTTCCAGAAGTGCCAAGAGCTGGGTGTAAGCCTCATCGGCGTGCACAAAGGCGTGCCACTCGGTCCCCATCCCGTCCCACCCGCCCAAACCTGGGACCTGGACTCACCAGCCGCGCAGTTCCCGGACATCGACTTTGTGATATTCCACGTAGGTTTGCCCTTTATCGACGAGGTCTGTTGGCAACTCACCCGCTACCCAAATCTCCACGCCTCGCTGGCCGCGACGATCAACCTGATCGTCCGTGCGCCACGCCAGTTCGCCGAGATTCTCGGGAAGCTTCTGTTCTGGTGCGGCGAGGACAAGATCATCTATGGCAGCGAGGCCCCTATCTGGCAGCCGCAGTGGGCGCTTGAGGCCTTCTGGAACTTTCAAATGCCACCCGACCTCGTCGAGGCGTACGGCTACCCCCAGCTCGGCGAAACGGCCAAACGCAAGATTCTGGGAGAGAACCTGCTTCGCCTTCATGGCTCCGACCTGAGCACCGCGAGGGCACGGCTACGGAAGCCACCGAACGCCTGACCCGAAGTCGGCGCTACACCGCCTCGGTCAGCCGGCGCTCGGTGAGGTAGCTCTCCAACTTCCGCTTGATGCGCTGGAGCGCGTTGTCGATCGCCTTCTCATGCCGGTCGAGCTCGGTGGCGATCTCTTGATAGCTGCGGCCTTGTATGTAGCGCTCCAGAACATTGGCCTCCAGCTCAGACAAGATGCGCGCGAAGTGCCCTTCCAGGCTGGCGATCTCGGCGTTGGAAACGACCCTGTCGGCAGGGTCGCCCTCGACCGACATCACGTGGTCGAGTAGCGCGCTGCCGGTGTCGTCGTCGTGGTAGCGCGGGAGGTAAAGAGAGACATACCGGTTCAGGGGAGCATGCTTCTGGCGTGTCGCGGTCTTGATCGCCGAGAGGATCTGGCGGACGACGCAGAGCTCGGCGAAGGCCCGGAAGCTGGTCTGGCGAGACGCGTCATAGTCACGGATGGCCTTGTAGAGGCCGATCATCCCCTCCTGAACGACATCTTCGCGGTCGCCACCGACCAGAAAGTACGTCCGCGCCTTCACGCGGACGAAGCCGCGGTAGCGTTGGAGTAGGGCGGAGAGTGCGACATCGTCACCGTCCCATGCCCGCTCGACCAAGACCTCGTCCAGGATCTTCTCGGTCTCGTCGCCAGCCATCGATGAAAAAAGAGGGGCCACGTTCGCCTTCGCCCCTCCTCTCGCTCAGGACCGTACTCGCATCCTGAAGTAAAGAGGGGCGTGAAGGAGTGGTCAAGTTTCGTCACCCAGATTGACTAGTCCCACATGGCGGCGCCGTACGATCTCGAACAAGGCGATGGCAGCAGCCGCGGATGCATTGAGGGACCCAATGTGGCCGCGGGTAGGCACCACGACGAGCGCGTCGACGCGGTCAGCGACGAGGCGGGACAGCCCGGCGCCTTCCGCCCCCACGACAAGCGCGAGCCGGCCGTCGAAGAGCGACGAGGACCACAGGTCACGCTTACCGTCGACATCGAGCCCCGCTGTCCATAGCCCGGCGGATTGCAGGTCGCCGAGGGCGCGGGCGATATTCGGTACCAACGCCACCGGTAACCAGCTGAGGGCACCAGCGGACGCCTTCTCGGCCACCGTGGTCACGTGTGCGCTCCGCCGCTCGCGGAGCACTAACCCGCCGGCCCCGGCAAGCTCGGCGCTGCGAGCGATCGCGCCGAGGTTCTGAGGGTCCGTGATCCCGTCGAGCACGACGACAAGGTCAGAGTCGGACAGCTCGTCGAGTGTGCGGTAGGGAAACGGTGGCGCGACCGCAACCACTCCCTGGTGCGGGACGCCCCCCGCGAGGCGGTCGAGCTCTGTGCGCTGGCGCAGGCGGACCGGCACGCCGCTCGCGCGGGCAATCTCCGCCAGCGGGTCCGCCGCCTCGGCGAGTACGACCTCGTGCACCCGGCGGCCAGCGCGAAGGGCCTCGGCAACCGCCCGCCGACCCGCGATCGCATGGGTCACGAGAGGGCGTGCCAGCGCGGTCCGTCGGGGGTGTCCTCGATGACGATGCCGGCCTCGGTCACGCGGTCTCGGATGCGATCGGCGGTCACGAAGTCCCTGCGAGCTCGCGCCTCTTCACGCAGCGCAAGCAGCTCGGAGACCAACGGCGCTACCGAAGCACTGGACATGCTGGCCCCTGCCAGGTCGTAACCCAGCACACCGGCAAGCTCGAGGAGCAGGTCACGCGTCGCTGCCGCCTCGTCTTTCTGACCCACGGCCAGCCGCGCGTGCCCCGCGGTGACGAGGTCGAAGAGCACGGCTTGCGCCTGAGGGGTGCCGAGGTCGTCGTCCATGGCGGTGCGGAATCGGTCCCTTGCGTGCACGAGCTCGGCCGTCGGTTCGGCGTCGGGCAGGTCAGCGGCGGCACGGACGAACGCGCGCAGGCGCTCGAACCCGGCACGCGCCTCGGCAAGCCGGGCCTCGCTGAAATCGATCGGCGACCGGTAGTGCGCGGACAGGTAGAACTGCCGGAGCGCCTCCGGCCCGTAACGGTCGAGCGCCTCTCCCAGCGTGATGAAGTTGCCGAGCGACTTCGACATCTTCACCGCATCGATCGTGAGCATGCCGTTGTGGACCCACCACCGGGCGAACCCTTGACCAGTGGCGGCCTCGAACTGCGCGATCTCGTTCTCGTGGTGCGGGAACTGCAGGTCTAGCCCACCCGCGTGGATGTCGAACCCGGCGCCGAGGTACTTCGTCGACATTGCGGAGCACTCGATGTGCCATCCCGGGCGACCCGGCCCCCAAGGGGAGGCCCAGCTGGGCTCGCCTGGCTTGGCTGCCTTCCAGAGCACGAAGTCGAGGGGGTCGCGCTTCTCCTCGCCAGGGTCGACGCGCGCGCCAGCGCGGAGCTCGTCGACATCACGACCGGACAACCTCCCGTACCGGGGAAACTTGCGAACCGAGAACAGCACGTCGCCGCCAGCCTCGTAGGCGGCGCCCGCCTCGATCAACAGGCGTATCAGCTCGATCATCTCGATGATGTGCCCGGTGGCTCGCGGCACGACGTGGGGAGGCAGGACGTTCAGCCTGGCGACCTGTTGCTCGTAGATGCGCGCGTACCGCTCCGAGATCTCGGCGGACGGCCGACCTTCCGAGTCCGCTTTTCGTAGGATCTTGTCCTCGATATCCGTGATGTTCCGCACGTGGAACACCTCGTGTCCCGTCCACTCCAGGTAGCGGCGGAGGACGTCGGGCACAATCTCTGCTCGCGCATGGCCAAAGTGGGGCACGTCGTACACGGTCGGACCACAGACGTACATCCCGACCCGTCCCGGATCCCGGGGCACGAACTCTTCCACCCGCCGCGTCAAGGTGTTGTACAGCCTCATCGCATTAGCGTAGACGAGCCGCGGCGGTCACGACTTTCTAGATCCACGCTTCTCGTGAGAAGGTGACGATCGTGATGAATCAGCACCTGGTGGTGTTGGGCTGGCACAACGTGGAGGGTTCCTGGTGCTTTCCTTCCCAGCCGGGCGCCGGCACTCGGGGTATCCAGCGGCAGTTCCGGGCGCTGAAGCGGTACGCGAACGTCGTGCCACTGGGATGGGCGCTGCGGGAGCTCGCTGCCGGGCGGCCACTGCCCCGGCGCTCGGTGGCGATCACGTTCGACGACGGCTACCGGGACACCCTGGAGATCGCGGCGAGAATGCTGGAGCGGCTCGAGCTGCCGGCCACGGTGTTCCTGGTCCCCGGGATTCTCTCCGGCGACGTCAACCCGTGGTGGGAGCGGTTGGGATGGGCCTTCGCGAAGGGCCGCGCCCGCCAGGTCGAGTGGGAGGACCAGCGACTGTCGCTGGCGGGCAGCCGTTCCCGCCTCCGGGCCTTCAAGCTCGTCTCGGAGCGGCTCAAGCGGCGGGACCGGCGACAGCGCGAGCAATCCACCGACGAGTTGGTCTCGCTCCTCGCTCCTCAGGGGACCTATCGCGCGGATGACCTGTTCCTCGACTGGGATGGCGCACGCGCGCTCTGCCGGACGATGGCGATCGGCTCGCACTCCATGCACCACGCGATCCTCTCCGAGGAGTCCCCTGAGGCACAACGCGAAGACCTCGCCGCATCACGCCGCCGGCTGCAGGAGGAGCTCGCGGTCGAGGCCGACTTGTTCGCCTACCCGAACGGCGCGGCCCGCGACTTCAGCCCCGCGACCGTCGCCGCGGCCGAGCTCGCGGGCTACTCACACTCCGTGACCACCCAGGGAGGCGTGAACCGCCCGGATACGCCGCCCCACGAGATCCGCCGCTGGGTCGTCTACCCAGAGCGCGGCGTCGCGGGCCTGGGCGTGATCCCCCGCGACCTCGCCAAGGCGGGGTTGGACCGGTGAGGACGCGCGGGCGCCCCGTGGGGCAGCGAGGCGTCCGGCGTCAGGGGGCCATGAGGACCGTCCACGACCACCAGATCAGGGCTGTAGCCAGATGGCGTGACCGCGGCCTGACGGTTTCCATGGGTCCCAGATGACGTCCCAGACCTTGCCGCACCGTGGAGCGGTACAGGTCGCCTCGAGCCGTCCGAGGACCGCGAAGTCACGCTGGCGCAGGACGATCCAGCGCAGGTGGCAGGGGGTGGGCGACGCCCATTCATGGTCGTCCCACATGGCCGGCGCCGAGTACGATCCCGCGCTGACCATGTGGACCGCCGGGAGACCGGGCGGGACGGCGATCCGCAACGTCGATGGGGTAGGGTCGGTCACCATGGGGCAATCTTGAGCCCGTCACCGTGTCGCCCGACCGGAACCCCTTATCGGGGTGTGAACCGTAACCGGTTACTGGTCGAAGGTGGTCAGTAAGAAATCCCCAGCTTCTCCGCCAGCCCTCGCAGGCCGGGCGTGCGGTGCTTCTGCTCCCGGCCAAGGCACACGGTTACCAGGTTTCGCGCTCTC
>Ga0187893_10001593_pt1 | contig 53914 bp, 39 predicted proteins | sample MA1701074metaG_FD_139574 | JGI IMG/M metagenome (GOLD analysis project Ga0187893, IMG submission 139574) | White microbial mat communities from a basaltic lava cave in the Kipuka Kanohina Cave System on the Island of Hawaii, USA - MA170107-4 metaG ... | reverse complement strand
GATGGAATCGAGGGAATGAATTTCGACGGCGGCACACGTGCTTTCGATCCAGCCCTCGAAGCAGTCCAGGAAGTCAAGGTCCAGGTTAATTCCAATTCGGCCGAATACGGAGGAGCCGCCGGCGCTTCCGTGAATATCATCACGCGGGCAGGTACAAACGCCTTTCACGGCCACGCTTACGAATACCTGCAAAATGACAAGCTGAACGCGTTCCAGATGGACGCCAAGAACCTGCGCGCCCGTCAGATGGCTAGCAACCAAGTGGTGACTGCAGTGAAACCCGTCGTACGGCACAATATTTTCGGGGCGGGAGCGGGTGGTCCAATCATCAAGGACAAATTTTTCTTCTTTGGAAACTATGAAGGCATTCGCGGGAGCCGTTCGGGCCAGTTTGGACAGCGGACAGTCCCGACCGCGAGGATGCGTAACGGCGATTTCAGCGAACTGATCAGAGCGGCCGTTCCCCAACTCAAAGACCCACTCAACCTGGAGGGTGACGGCAACGGCGTCTTCAACGATCCTACTAACATGCGCCGTTTTATACAACCCACCTCAGCGAAGGTCCTCGAGCTCGTTCCTCAGCCAAACGCTCCCGGCTTAGTGAACAATTTCCAGGGGCCCTTCAATCCGGCCAAGATTCATACTGACGAGGTGACCGCCAGGCTCGACTATCGGTTCTCCAGTCAAGACTCGCTTTACGGCCGCTACATTCTCAACTTCAACAACGATTTCGTTGGAGACATCTTTCCCCTCTTTGGTCCGGGCTCCGGCGATCGCAGCTACAAGCGCGTAAGGCACAATCAGAATTTCAGCCTTTCTGAAACACATGTCTTTTCTTCGAACGTTTTCAACGAGGCACGCGCCGGGTGGAATCGCAGCATGACCTTTGAAGAGCTGGAAACAAGTTACACGCGGGATGTCGGTAAAGAACTGGGATTGGACAGCCAGCTGCCCTTAGGACGCGCGCCGCTCGAGTGGGGACCGCCGAATTTCGCCATATCGCAGAGCACTTCGGCACTCGGACTCCCTGCTCTGCGCACCGTGGCTCCCTGGGATCCCAACGGGGGACAGATCTGGCACATCGCAGACAATCTTTCCATCGTTAGCGGAAAGCATTCGCTGAAGATGGGCGGCACCATAATGCGTCGCAATAACGTCTTCATCGAAACTCTGACTGCGAGAGGCGCCTTTGGCTTCGGAAGCGCGCCCGGAGGAGCTTACACCGGCGACGGCTTGGTTGATTTCATGTTGGGTTACATGTCCACTGCCCAAGTTGGAGTGGCGCCTTTGCATGGCCGGCCTAACCAATTCTGGCTCGCTGGCTATTTCCAGGATGATTACAAAGTCAGCACCAACCTGACAATAAACCTTGGCATTCGCTACGACTATTTCCAGCCGTGGAAAGAACTGAAAGACCACTGGGCTACCTTTGATCTAGCGACAAATCAGTTAGTCTATGCGGCTAGCGCAAATGAATCGCAAGGTGGTCGCGCGCTCAGATTTGGTGACAAGAATAACTGGGGCCCGCGTTTTGGCTTTGCCTGGCGGCCACTGGGCCGGCAAAACACAGTCGTGCGCGGCGGTTACGGCGTCTATTTTGAGCAGGAGCATCCCAGTGGTCCGATTCTCCATGCCATCAATCCACCGCCCGGCGGTATTGGCGCAGCTGGCGCCGAGTTCAGCGGATTCGGATTCACTCGAGACTATACGGCGCCCGCGCTGGCGACCAACCCCAACCCCACGCTTTTTTGGAACAACTTCTCCACCGGCTCGGCTGTCATTCCAGCCCGTCTCGCTGTGAATGCGGCTGATCCTCACATGCGTGACACCTATGTCCAGCAGTGGAATTTTGCGGTCCAACATCAGGTAGGCCAGAATTCCTTTGAGGTTGGATACGTCGCAAACAAAGCCAACAAGATTTATACCTCTGAAAATGTAAACACACCGGGTGATTTCAATTCCCGTTTTGTTGCGGGCACAGCTGCTTTGATCCGCCCCGGATACTCATCAATCGGTTGGCGCATGACCGACGGATCGGGCCAGTATCATTCCCTTCAGACAAAGTTTGAGCGGCGCGCTGGAACTGCGCTGTTCCTGGTTTCCTATACCTGGGGGCACGCGGTCAGCGATTCAGAACAGGGGCAGAGTGCGGTCGGCGTTGGCAATCCGGGTGCTTTTCATTTCCTCTTCGATCGCAAGCTCGATAAGTCCTCGACGACTTTTGACATCCGTCACCGTCTGGTTTCGTCGGTCGTCTATGAAATCCCCTACAAGAAAACTCAAGAAGGAGTCCTTGGGAAGATCTTGGGCGGATGGCAGACAAACTTCATCTTCACGGCTCAGACCGGCAATGCCACGCAGGTCAGCGACGGCACCGCGAGAGCCGACTCCTGGTCTCGCTTTGACCGGCCCGACCTCGTAGCTGACCCTAACCTGCCGCGCGGTGATAAAACCGAAAGTCGGTACTTTAACATCGACGCTTTCCAGGTGGTCCGCGAGCCTCGCTATGGGACTGCGCCGCGAATGATGGTGACTCAGCCAGGGTTGTGGAACACGGACTTCACCCTGTTGAAACGGTTCAAGTTTACAGAGTCTATGGGATTTGAAATTCGAGGCGACTTCTATAACATCTTCAACCATGCAAACTGGCGAAGCATCGACACCACGATTCGTGACAGTTCGGTTGTCGGGCCTCCGGGAACTCTCCAGAATCCCTACGGCCGGGTGAACGCGTTTGGAGAGCCCCGCGAGATGCAAATCGGGTTAAAGTTCCTGTTTTGATTGCTGGAATGAAGGGGTTCACGCAGAGGCCACGCGGATGTCGCAGATGTATGCAGATGAACAAGGTTCGAGGCCGCGGGCTGCCTAGGAATTCACTGATTGCCACTTTCTCGATTCTCCGACTCACTCTCCGCGTCTCTGTGTCCTGTGGTTTGCTTGTTGTTGCCAATTTGACTGGACTTCTGACATGAAGAATCAACGATCACGACGTCACTTTCTCAAAGCCGTGGGCATGGGCAGTGCGTTTTCCGGGCTGACGGCGAAAAACACAATGTTTCGTGCATCCTCGACCGCGAACGGCAGGCCCGCTCTCATGGGTGGAACTCCAGTTCGCAGCCAGCCGTTTCCATCCTGGCCCATCATCACGGCCAAGGATGAGCAAATGTGGATGGAAGTGTTCCAAACGAAGCGCTGGAATCGACTCAACGGAACCTACGTAGATCAGTTTGAGAAGAGTTGGGCAGCGCGGCTGGGCACGAAGCATTGCGTCGCAACCTCCAGCGGCACCAGCGCACTGGTCACCTCGGTGAACGCTCTCGAAATTGGTCCCGGTGACGAAGTCATCGTCCCACCCTACACGTTTGTAGCAACGATCAATCCGGTTCTGTTGCAACATGCGTTGCCAGTGTTCGTGGACTCAGATCGTGAGACTTTTCAAATCGACGCCAGCAAGATCGAAGCAGCTATCTCCAAGCGCACTCGCTGCATCGTGCCGGTGCATCTGGGCGGCGCTTCGGCCGACCTCGACTCCATTCTGTCCATAGCCAGGAAGCATTCTATCCCTGTGCTTGAAGATGCCTGCCAGTCGCATCTCGGGGAATGGCGGGGCCGCAAGGTGGGCACGTGGGGTGATTTGGGGTGCTTCAGTTTCCAGGCGTCCAAGAACCTTAATTCCGGTGAGGGCGGCGCCCTCGTGGGCAACAACGCAGCGTTGATCGAAATCGCCAGAAGTTTTCACAACCAAGGGCGCGCGGCTCCGGACGCTGGCTTCTCCTGGGCTCGCAACGGAGACAACCGGCGTCTCACAGAATTTCAAGGCGCACTGCTGCTGGCCCAGCTGACGCGACTGGAGGAACAGTCGCGCATCCGCGAGACCAACGCGGCCTATTTGACCAGGCTCTTGGGTGAGATCCCGGGAATTCAGCCAGCTCGGATGATTGCGGGATGCACCCGCAATGCCTACCACCTCTACATGTTTCGCTACGCGGCCGCACGGTTCAGTGATCTGTCGAGGCAGCGCTTTCTCAAGGCGCTGCAAGCCGAGGGTGTTCCCTGCTCTGCCGGCTACTCACCCTTAAACAAGGAGCCGTTTTTGAAGCAAACTCTGAACTCGCGCGGTTTTCGCCACATTTACTCAGACAAGGAAATCAAAACACTTGAGGAACGCAACGTTTGCCCTGAGAACGACAAGCTCTGCCAGGAAGCGGTTTGGTTCACTCAAAACATGTTGCTTGGAAGTAAGGCTGACATGGAGCAAATCGCAGAAGCGATCAGGAAAGTCCAGAAACAGGCGGCTTTGCTGCTGCACTCGTAGCGCGAGAATCGGAGCAAGTATCACCGACGACTGAATGACTAATGACGAAGACCGAATGACGAGTTCCGTTCACATTAGACATTCGGTCTTTGTCATTGATTCGTCATTAGTCATTACCCGGACGCTACCGAGATCCCCTGACGCGAACACGCCAGCGTCTCTAACACCTGAAACCTGACACCCGACACCCACAAATGATCTCACGCCGCACATTCATTGCCGCCACTTGCTCGGCCCTCATCGCGGATGGTCTTTCCGCCCAGCAAGCGACGGACCCCATCATTGACTTGCATCAACACACCAATTACGTGGGCCGAAGCGATGAGGTACTCGTGTCTCACCAGCGCGGTCTTGGTGTTCAAAGGACGGTACTCTTGCCGGCGGGTTCGAAGTATGGGTTGGCCGCGGACTGTGGTGGCAACGACACGGTGATGAACCTTGCCCGGAAATACCCGAAGGAGTTTTTCTTCTTCGCCAACGAGCTTCCCGACCTCCCGGAAGCTCGCCCGGTAATCGAGAAATTCCTGAAGGCAGGAGCAATTGGCATCGGCGAGCAAAAGTTCCCAGTGGATTGCGACTCACCGCATATTCTGAAGATCGCTGAAATCGCGCGAGCGTTCGATGTGCCAGTGCTGCTGCATTTTGAGCACAAGATGTACAACTTCGGGTTGGAACGGTTTCACAAAGTGCTCGAGAAGTTTCCGACAGTCCGCTTCATCGGGCATGCGCAAACCTGGTGGGGTAACATCGATCGCAACCACGATCAAACCGTCATGTACCCTAAAACCAAGGTCATGCCCGGAGGCGTTACCGACCGTCTTCTTTCCGACTACCCCAACATGTTTGGTGACCTGTCGGCTGGTTCCGGTTTGAATTCGCTCTTACGCGATGAAGATCGCACACGCGAGTTTCTGCAACGCCATCAGGACAAGCTGCTGTTCGGCAGCGATTGCACAGACCACGAAGGCAGCGGAGAGAAATGCATCGGTAGCAATGGAATTGCAGCGATTCGGAGACTCGCGCCGAGTACGGCGATTGCCCGTAAGATTTTTCATCAGAACATTCGCAAGATCATGCGGGTTGGATGAGCAACGTTTCGTCGAGTTCTCTGCTGCCCTAACCGATTTCCAGTCCCACCGGGCAGTGGTCTGAACCCATAACCTCCGGACAGATCCAGGCGTTCTTGACTCGAGGTTTTAGTTCCTCAGTCACAAAGAAGTAGTCAATGCGCCATCCCGTGTTGCGCTCTCGTGCCCGCGTCAACTGGTCCCACCAGGAGTAATGGCCTGGCTGCTGGTTAAACATCCGAAAGGTGTCGATGTATCCCAGCCCTACAATCCTATCCATCCAATCCCGCTCAATCCTCAGGAACCCGGAAATTTTCTCATTGTCTTTCGGCCGCGCCAGATCTATCTCGTGGTGTGCGGTGTTGTAGTCACCGCAAATGACGAGCGACTTCCCCTTCTCGCGCTCCTGTTGCCAATGATCCAGAACGGCTTCGTAAAAGCCGATCTTGTAGTCCAGCCTCGCCTGGTCTCTTTTTCCATTTGGGAAATAGATGTTGTAGAGGTCAAATTCTGGGAATGTCGTGATAAGGACCCGGCCCTCGCGATCAAATTCAGGCACACCAAAACCAAACTTAACCGATAACGGTTTCTGCCGGGTATATGTGGCAACACCGCTGTACCCCTTCTTCTCACCTGAGCACCAGTAGCTCTCGTAACCCGTTAGATGCGTTACCGTTTCGTCCAACTGCTCCTTGTGAGCCTTGGTCTCTTGAAGACACACTGCGTCGGCTCCATGGGCGCGAAACCACTCTTGAAATCCTTTTTTTTGAACCGCTCGAACGCCATTCACGTTCCAACTGATGAGTTTCACTGTTTGAGTTCTCTTTGTTGACTTATCGAGGGAGCGCCCAATCAACTGATGCTGCCAGCGGAGTGCGGCGGTACAATATCATTGAACCGGGGAAATCCCATGACTCATGAAGCCACTCGGCTGGCCGTTGAGCACTCGATCAACGCCAGTTTCCGGAGACTACTCAAAACCCCAAGATACGAAGCAACGGGAACTCTTTCGCTGTCACTCTGTGTTGGTGGGTTTTATTTCCTGCTGCAAGAGGCAACGCCTCCTGACCAAAGTGGACTCGTGCCCTTACGACTCCCGATCAATTTCGATGACGCAAGCCGAAACATCGCACGATTCACGAGCCGCTACACAGAACCGCACTATATAGGCTTTGAGATGACCCGTAAGACCCTCCTCTCCGACGCCCTAGAGAGACAGGCATGGGACCTTGTCGGAGCCAAAGACGAACAGCCGCAGTATCACCTGCCATGGAAAGTCTTTGAAGGTGGCACTCTGCTGGCTTCGGGCTCTGGAATAAAAGGCTTCAAGGGATGCGAGGCTCAACGATAGTATTTGGAACCTTCCAGCCAACTGTTAGGAACTCGGAAAGTTGAGAGGAAACCTATGGACTGGTCATCACTCGGTTTAGCCGCGGTCGCCTCTTCGACCTCGGGACTCAACCTCTACGCCACAGTGCTAACTCTCGGCTTGCTGCAGCGCTTCGGCTGGTTGCAACTACCCGCGCAATGGAACCCCTTGAGCCACACATGGGTGCTGGCGTTAGCCGCTGTTCTCTTCGTAATCGAATTCATCGCTGACAAGGTGCCCTACCTGGATAGTGCTTGGGACGCCGCCCACACCTTCATCCGGATTCCAGCTGGTGCGATCTTGATGGCTGCGGCGGTGACGGATGTTGACCCGGCGCTTCGGCTCGCTGCTGGGTTGATTGGCGGCAGTTTAGCCCTGACGACCCATAGTGCCAAGGCCACCGCACGCCTGGCCGCAAATACATCGCCCGAACCGTTTTCAAACGTTCTACTAAGCACAGCCGAAGACATGGCGACGGTCTTTCTGTTGAGCATAGCGGCCAGTCATCCCGTTGTCGCTGGCTTCGTGCTGATCATTCTGCTCGGAATCTGTATCGCTTTGCTCTACACCTGCTTCAAATTCACCCGCATGTTTTTCGGGAAGCTAAGGCGCTGGTTAAGTCCTCCAACTGGATCGACTTCTTCAGACTAGCGAACCATCTATTTCCAGCCTGCACAAGACAACGACTACCTGCAAACCACGTGGGCAGCCTCATCCGCAGCTATGATCGGCGCGCTCTCCTTGCCGGTACCTGCCTTTACTTCATGCATTTTTTTTGCTACTGTTCCCGCCTAATCAGTCAAGGAGATGGACGCATGTCGGGACATTCAAAGTGGCATAGTATCAAGCATAAGAAGGGTGCCGCCGATGCCAAGCGCGGCAAGATTTTCACGAGCATTATAAAAGAAATCACAGTGGCCGCCCGCATTGGAGGCGGTGATCCCGACGGCAACCCCAGGCTCAGAACGATCATCGACAAAGCCAAAAGCGTCAACATGCCTGCCGACAACATCAAGCGGGCGATTCAAAAGGGAACGGGCGAACTTCCTGGACAGAGTTACGAAGATGCAACTTACGAAGGTTTTGGCCCCAGCGGCGTCGCGGTAGTCATTGAGGCTGTCACAGACAACAAGAACCGCACCGTTTCTGAAATCCGGCATGTCTTCGGCAAGCACGGTGGCAATATGGGTCAGACCGGCTCGGTGTCCCACCTATTCAGCAGGAAGGGCCTGATCGTAGTCGAGAAATCAAAGGTGAGCGAAGACACGCTCATGGCCGTGGCGCTCGACGCAGGTGCCGAAGATATGCAGGGTGAGGGCGACGCCTTCGAGGTCTATACTGCTCCCAAGGATTTCGATGGAGTTGTGAGCGCTCTAAAGTCGAACCAGATCGAGCCCTTATCGGCCGAGCTGGCAATGATTCCGATGACGACAGTGAAGCTGGAAGGAAAAGCCGCCCAGCAGATGATCCGCTTGATGGAGGCCTTGGAGGAGCACGAGGATGTTCAGAAGGTCTTCGCAAACTTTGACATCGATGAAGCCGAAATGGAAGCTGCTGCTTCCTAAGGTCGTTGGCTCCCACTTAGCCGCCCGGAAACCAGGTTCCTTGGGGCGGCTTTTTTGTTTCTTGGGCTGAGAACACCCCGGAGCAGCAAACTGCGAAGACACAAAGAGCGCGAAGAAGGTTGTTGAAGCTGATACTGATTCGGGCGCGGCAACACCCCTGAATTCACCTTCCCTTGCCACATGAAGGGAGCTATTTCTTCTCAACTTGGCCTTCTGTTTGGTGGCCTGGTTTCCTTCGCGCTCTTCGCGGTTTGCTGTTTTTCGGGTAATCCCCCATGCGAGTTCTTGGCATCGACTGTGGATCACAAATTACCGGTTTCGGCATCATAGACAGTGACCAGCAGCGCCACCATCTGGTTGTTTCCGGAGCGATTCGACTCCAGCCCAAGAAGCTGTTTAGCGAAAAGCTCCTTGACATTCATCGCAAGATCGACCAACTGATCAGCGCTTATGGTCCTGAAATCGTGGCCGTCGAGGATCAGTTTTATCTTTCCAACTTCAAGAGTGTCCTAAAATTGGGGCAGGTGAAAGGTGCGGTGATTCTGACGGCTGCCCGGGCTGGCATACCGATTGTCGAATACAGCCCGTTGGCTATTAAGAGTGCCGTGACAGGATACGGTCGGGCTGAAAAGAGCCAGGTTCAAACGATGGTTGAGAAGCTGCTTCGCCTTGCTGCCCCTCCTGAACCTCTGGATGCTTCGGACGCGCTGGCGGTGGCGATCTGCCACATCCATACATCGGCAACGCAAACCAGGATGCAGAAAGCGGCATCGGCGGCTATCACGACCCTACGCGGCGGAGATCCATGCTAGGAATTTGCGTGATCAAAGCTGTCGCCGCTTTCTTCTTCGTTTGTGTCCTGGCTGTGCCGACGCATGCTCAGACAGATTCAGGGTTTCAATTCTTCTGGAAGAAAGATAGCTCCCGCGGCTTGCTTGAGTCCTACGGTGTCGAGTTGAACGGCAGCGGCCACGGTCAGTTTTACTTCACCAAACGCAACGAGGACGAAATCAAGTTACCAGTTACGCTTCGAGCCTCTGCGATGCAGACCCTAACAGCCCTTTTCGAGAAGGCTGACTTTCTTAATGAATCCAGGGATTTCGTCAGCCAGCGGAAGGTTGCGGATATGGGGTTGAAGACAGTCCGTTTCGACACCGGGTCAAAACAGCGGGAAGTGGCCTACAACTACTCGGAAGATCGCGCCATGCAGGAGATTACGACCTTCTTCGAAAACCTTTGCCAGCAGGAAAGAGCTCTGTTCGAAATGGATTTGGCTCTGAAATATGACCGGTTGGGCATCCCTAAGAAACTAGACGAGTTGGATAGCAGCTTGAATGCAAAGCGTGTCGTCGCTCCGGAACGGTTTGCACCTCTACTAGAAAAAATCTACGCCGACCAGACACTGATGAACCTGGCAAGGAAGGAAGCCAAGAAACTGCTTGTCCGGATCGAGAAAATGAAGACTTTTTCGAATTGAATCCCGCGCTTTCTCTAGAGTTTTTGCTTTTCTTGACAACCCTTCCAAATCCTCTACCATCTTGATTAGCAAGTAACCTCAAGCGGTCCACCATGGGGGTTGTCATGCGAGCCAAACTGCTTCTTCTTTTGTTCGCTGGTCTAGCTGCAGCGCCAGCCTTGTTTCAGGCAGCGGAAACGCCCGTCGCCCGGTTGCTTCGCGTCAGTCTGCTAGAAGGTGACGTCACTTATCAGCGCTCTGACCTCGATCGCTGGGTCGAATTGAGTATCAATACTCCTATCCTGGAAGGCGACAAGATCTGGGTTGGCCGCGGTGGGAGAGCGGAGGTTGAGTTTGAGAACGGCAGTTTTGCACGCCTTTCAGAGAACACCATCATAGAATTCTCCCGCCTGGCTGACATCAATAGCCGGGACGGAGTTGAAGTTCGGTTGATCCAGGGGCTCGCCAGCTTTGAGGTGCGGCCTGAACCGGCGTTGACGATCCAAACACCTCTGTTTTCTGCACACCTGAATGATGCTGCCTCGTTTCGGGCCGACGTGGAGACCGACGGTTCGGGACGGTTCGTCGTATTCAAAGGCAAGTTGGAGGTCTCGGGCCCAGGATCACGGCTTTTTGTGCGTAACGGTGAGGTGGTTCGCTTTGTGAGTCAGGATGTGGATCGCTACTATCTCGAAACAAACTACGTCAAGGACGAGTGGGATCGCTGGGTTGAGGAGCGCCAGGACTACCTGACCAAGATTACACAAGAGCGGTTTCACTATGGCGACCGTGGCTGGGCGACGGCCGATTTGTACAACTACGGATCGTGGTATGACGTTCCAACCTACGGAAGAGTCTGGAGGCCGGCGTCAGTTGATGCGGACTGGGTCCCGTTTCGCTCGGGACGATGGAACTGGTACTCCTCGTTCGGCTGGACGTGGATATCCTACGAGCCGTGGGGCTGGATTCCCTACCACTATGGACGCTGGGCAAATGTGAACGGGTACGGTTGGAGCTGGGTGCCGGGTCCCCGATACGTTTCCTGGTGCCCTGGAGCCGTCAACTGGGTCCAAGGAACGCAGTGGGTAGGGTGGATTCCGTTGGCCCCGCACGAACCGTGGTATGGTTTCGGTCGCGGCGGCGCGAATGTGTTCGTTTCAAAAAACTTTGGTCATCGCGGTTCTGTTACTTATCTGCCACACGATAGTTTTGTCAATGGCACGCCTCCCCGCGGATTCCGTTCTCCGCGTGACCCTTACGCAGATGGAAGAATCATTGCCGGACAACCCCGCATCAACCCGACTCCCGCCAGCCGGATGCCGGTGGGCGGAAACCCGACGCCACGTGTGTTCACCAACGAAGATCTCGAAGCCCGGCGTAACCTGCGGGAGCGAATCGTCAATGTCGGAAGAAATTCAGGCTCGCAGAACGCGCCCTCGGAAATGGAACGAATGCGGCAGGAAAGGAGCCGTTTGGATACTGGAGCGGCCTCGGGCTTTACAAACGGCGGCACCGGCACAACCGCTCCCGGAATCCGAACGATTCCCAGCGTCTCCACGCCAGCCCAAACAGGGCCAACACGATCGTACGACAACTGGAATCGAGAGGGCAGCACGGCACGGTCTGAACAACGCCAGCGCATTTATCGGATGGATACTCCGGCACCAAGCTCCACCGAACCATCTGGGCAGCGCCAGTCACCCTCCACGTGGGTGCGTCCTACGGCGCCCGTGCCCCATCCATCCATCGATGCTACAGCCGGTGCTTCCCCAAACTCAGACGACCGATCGTCTGCTCGCCAGCGCGTGTATGAAGTGTATCGTGGGCGAACGGACTCAGGCAGAACCGATCGTTACTCGTCACAGCCGGTTCAGCGCGAGGCTCCGTCAGCTCGATACAATCCGCACACGCCACCATCGACTCCTCCGGCTATGAGCCATCCCACCGGCCCGCCTGCCTCGTACCAAGGCCCTGCCACAAGGCAGGCATCTCCACCGAGCTACCAAGGACCCTCTTCTCCACGCGAGTCGGTTTCAAGATCTCAATCGGGAACCTCGAATTCAGGAGCCAGCAACCAGGAGAGTCGAGGAGCAGCGAGAGGAAGGACGGGCAGGTAATAGAGACGAAACCGACGGTCCCGTCAAAGTCGATCAGCAGTCCGGTAAACCGATTATCTATTGGTTATTGTCTATTTTCTATTGGCGATTTGAAGAAAGGAAACGTATCGCACGAATAGCTAGCCGATGGACAACAGCAAACACTTCATGGGTCTCTTTTGTACCGGATTTTTATTCCCTGCCTTGTGGTCAACTGAACAAAGTTCGCTGCAACAGCCAATACCCACCCACCACCGTTACCAATAACGAACACGCAGGCACACACCGCAGCACAAAGAATGGCTGGGACCTCAGCTTCCAAATGAGAGGCAGGACCAGCAACATGATGCCAACTTGTCCCAGTTCCACACCCAGGTTAAACGACACCAACGGCACGGCGACTCCAACGCCGGCAGCGCCAACGCCAAGTTCCCGCAGTACTGACGCGAATCCAAATCCATGCACGAGCCCGAAGGCAAACGTCAGCAGCCAGCGCCAGCGCAAATCGCTGCGCAACAGGTTTTCCACGCCGACGTAGACAATTGAGATCGCAATGAGTGGCTCCACGACCGAGGATGGAATCCTGACGATATCCAAGGCAGCCAGCGCCAGCGTGATGGAATGGGCCAGCGTGAATGAAGTGATGATCTTTGCGGTGTTCCAGAAAGCTCCTCCCGTCAGTAGTAGCGCCAACAGAAAAACGACATGGTCGTAACCGGTCAGGATGTGCTCCACACCCAGTATTAGAAACTGGCGGAACGATCCCGGCCTGGCTTCAAACGAACTGAGATCTACCTCGAACCTGTTGCTTTCGCCATCCAGGATTCGTTCAGCCAGTGTTTTACCGGCCTTGCGAACCACCAAGAACTGGCGATGTCCGGGAGTTAGTCGGGCGAGGAGTGTTGAGCGCACGGCGAGCCGCGATCCGGCGGAGATTGGAAAGCTCAACCGAAACTGAATCGTATTGTTGGGTTCAGGTTGGACTGCGACTTCGCTGGTGTGGAGGAGACGTTCATCCAGCGTAAGCTCAAGCGCCGTTATCGCCAAAGATTCCAATCCAGTCCTTGCTGAATCTGGAACAGCGGCAATGCGATTGCCAGCGATTCCTTTTTCTGCAACGAGAGCTTCAACCTCGCTCTGGGCAAAGGTGAGCTGAACGCTCAGACGTTTTTCCTCAACCCGCAGATCAACGAGACTGAGCCCGATCTCATGAGGGTGGGCTTGCGATGGCCAAAGACAGCAGGCAACCAAGAGACAGACAGCAGGAACCAGCCGACGAAATAGGACATTGGCTGTAAGACGGACCACCCCCGCTGGGGCCGCTGGCCTCAGCCTCCCCTCCTTATTTGCAGAAAGGAGCGCGTTTGCGTCGGGGCTCTCCACGCGACAGAAATAGACCGGCGACCGATCACTGCTCGCACGCGTTGTCGTCCTCGTACTCGGCGTTGGTCTAGGGTGATATTCAGGCGCAGATCGCTCAATGAACATGCCGTCCTCCATCCACACGAATGCATTCGCCTGTGATGAAGTCCGTTTCAATCAGGCTGACAACGGCCTTGGCAATCTCCATCTCGCCTCCCCATCGGCCCAGGGGCGTTGCCTTTCTCACCTCACGATCCTCCTCTTCAGTAAGGTCCGGTGGTGCAAGAATCGGGCCCGGTGCAATAGCGTTCACAAGAATCTGATCTGCGGCCAACTCCAGCGCAAGAATTTCAGTGAGTCCGACAACACCAGCTTTTGAAACGTAGTACGGCACAAAGCCCTTATATCGAGGCCGGCCGCTGGCAACAATCCAGTCAGCAAAGTTGATGATTCGTCCCCCACCGTTTGCCCTCATGACGGGCGCCACAGCCTGAGCACAGAGAAAGGCGCTTTTCAGGTTCACGTCCATGTTTGTGTTCCAATCCTGCTCGGTCGTCTGATGAAACGGTTTGGAGCGATAGATCGACGCCATGTTCACTAGAATATCCACCCTGCCAAACTCACCGATTACCCGGCCCACGAGGCTCTGCACCTCGGAGCCCTTGGACACATCAGCTTGTATTGACAATGCCTTCCGGCCGAGGGAACGGATCTGCGCCGCAGCCTTCTCAGCCTCGTCTTGCGACCGGTTGTAACCGAGGGCGACAGCGGCGCCTCTTCGAGCAAGCTCCACGGCAACCACACTTCCAATGCGCCGGGTGCCCGTGATCAGAGCCACTTTGTCCTTAATCTCCATGAATTCAGGTCTCCTTAGAGAAGCGGTTGCCTGACCAGCAGGCCATCACCCACTAATCCAATACGGGGACAATCGCCAATTCGGATGTCGGCTTTGTTGCTTTGACGAACAGGTGGGACCTAGAAAACGACGTTTTGTGTCTGGATAAAGCCGATAAGACTTCAATGCACCAGGATGCCGGCGTAGCCAACGACTTCCTTCCGATTGCCGCTCACATCGCCCGAAGTCGCATACTTGATGAGCTCCGCCTTCCTGCAGCTCAACGGCTGAATCCCGTGCATCATTGCAACGGCCGGACCATATCCGCACATGGAAATGGACTCCGACTTGACCGTATCATAAAGACCCTTTGGCTCCAGTGCCAAAATGCGGGCAATCGCTTTCTGGTCCTTGGCTCGGGTGGTATCGTCCGATTCGTAGTGGTTCATGTCGCTGCTGGCAATCACCAGGACTTCTTCGCTAAACTCCCGCATCGATGCTTCGATTCCCTTCCCTAGCCTTTCCAGGGATGCATAGCCACTGGTCGCGACGGCTATGGGGACAAACTGAAAATCACTGCGGAGATGAAAGAGAAACGGAAGTTGCACTTCGAGTGAGTGCTCAAACTGATGCGCCGAGGCATCCTCAGTCAGTAGGTGGCAGTGTCGCGCCAAGCTTCTTGCCAGGACTGTGTCGATCGGCACTCTCCCCAGTGGCATTTCCCAACTGCCCTCGCTCATGATCGAGAGCGAGGCACCCAGGCCGGTGTGGTTCGGGCACAACAGGATGATTCTGGATGGAACTCTCAGTCGCGAGTAAACCGCGCCCGCGACATGTCCGGAGAACATATAGCCTGCGTGAGGAACGATGGCTCCCCGTGCACTCAGGTCAGCTCTCACTTTGCCAAGGTAATTTGTCAGATCAGACTGGAGAGTCTTCTTATCGGAAGGATAGAATCTTCCTGCAACTGCTGGCTTTCGCAACATGAAACCTCCACGAAAGCACATTCACTAGAAACTCGACCGCCTAACCTTTGGGGGCTTGGTATCCTTCCTTGGCCCGTGCCACCACAGTCTTTACGACTGTACCGCTTTCATCTACCACTTCCACTTTGATCTTCCGGAACTTTCCATCTTTGTTCGCGTTGGTTGACTGGTAGCCCATGCTGTATTGGTGTCTGAGCTCGACGCCCACTTGTTGCAGTATGTTTGGATACTCGCCCATAAACCTGGGAAACCATGCCTTTCCACCAGTCCGCTTGGAAAAAGTGTTCAATTGATTGTCAGCCTGCAGATAGGTCAGCCGATCCTCGGGCGCCAAATAGCCCCGGGAATCGAAGATCTCGCGGGCCAGCTGCATCATTCCGATGCAGTAGATGACAGCGTTCGTGTTGTTCACGCGTTTCAGCATCGTATCAAACGTGATCTTGCTGAAAGTATCGATCCCGGTACCGATGAGAAGGACTGCTTTCTTGCCATCCACTTCTTCCAATCGATCCAGCGTGTCTTTCAACGCATCAAATAGATTCGTTTCGCTGAAGGCAGGAATACGCATTCGGTTTAGACCGGCATAGAGCTCCCGCCTATCCTGCGTGAAATCCGACAAGATCTCCGGGCGGAGGTCGTAAGCCACCAAAGCCGCCCAGTCTTCTGGCCTGAGCAGCTGAATAAATCCCGCCGTGGGTGTAACAACGTCGTCGTACCAAAAGGCAAGGGTATTGGCAAACTCAACTAACATGACGATCGTGAGCGGTGCAGACGTCGGGCTGAAGTTCGTCACCTTCTGCTCGACCTTGTCTTCGTACACCCGGAAATTTTTTTGGGTCAAATTCGGGATGAAGTTTCCGCGTTTGTCGGTGACCACCACATCCAGGTTCACCAACTCGATGTCCACTGCGAGCGTGAAGTTTTCGTCGGGCTTGTCACCGGTCGGCTTTTTCGGAGAAATCCGCTTCTTCTTTGGCGGGGCCTGTTTCTTGGGCCCAATCACCGTGTCACTCTCGGTCTGCTTTGGCCCTACAGGCTCTGATTTTTTCTCAGGACTTTGCTCTTGTTGCCACGGACCGGCGGAAAACCAGCCTTCGCCTGCCATGAGCAATGCGAAGGTCAGGAAGAAAGTCAACACCCCGCGCCACCTGAGTCGAAATAATTCCTTCATAAGACTGCCTCCCGGTTTGACTTCATTGATCCAACTGGCTCCGCGAAAGCCTGATTCCGGATTTTTGCGATCCTTACAATCTAGCTTCGCGCGACAATTCCTCAGAATCCTCTTCAATCGCCAAGGCCGAAGCGCACGTCGCGGACGTCACGCAGTGCATCTTTCATATAGTCCTTGATCCTTCCAATGAGCCGTTTCTCTGAAACACGAATCGCCTCTCGGGTCACCCCATACTTGTCGGCGATCGCTTGCAGCGTGAGTGGTTCTTCCGCCAGAAGGCGCTTCTGGAGAATCAACTGTTCCTTTTCTGAGAGTCCACTGGAAAATTCATTTAACTTCGTGTCGATAAGCTCCTTCAACTCGCCTGCGGCCAGCCGTTCATCGATGAGAGCTTCTGTCGAGGCGAGGCTCTCCAGGTAGCTGGCTTCCGAATCATCCGACACCTTTTGATCGAGAGACAAGTCGTACGATTGAATGCTGTTCTCCACAGCGATGACGTCATCTTCACTAACGCTCAACGCTTTGGCAATGAGCTGAGGACTAGCCATGATTCCCTGCGCCTCCAGCTTACGCTTTTCCTTCCGCAAGTTCATCAGCACTTTGCGCCGGTCGTTGGTCGTGCCCACTCGTACGATGCGAAAATTGTCGAGGATGAACTTGATGATGTAAGCTTTGATCCACCATGTGGCATAAGTTGAGAGGCGAGTCCCGCGATCTGGATCGAATTTTTTTACTGCTTGAAGCAGCCCCACATTTCCTTCCTGGATCAAGTCCATCAGGTTCGAGTAGACCTTGTTATAGAGAAAAGCCACTCGAACCACGAGTTTCAGGTTTGACGTTACCAGCCTGCGAGCGGCATCACGGTCCTGATGGTCCCGCAAGAGCCTTGCCAGACGCTGCTCTTCGTCGTGGCTCAGTGGTTCATACTTGCTGATCTCCAGCAGGTAGTGCCGCAGCGGGTCGTAACGAATAAGCTGCATGCGATCGGCAGAGTCCAGAGATTCATCAACCTCCTCGACGATGCCATCCTCGTCCTTGGGCGCGAGCTGCGCGAACAAGGAGGACTCGTCGTCAATGACCTCGCGATCGATTTCGTCCTCGACCGGCGGCGTTATGGCTTCGGTTTCATCCATGCAATGGCCCTGTCAGCACGCCTTGGCTGTTTCTTACGCTGATTGGTTTACCCCACCAAGGCTCTCTTTTAATCTAGCAGAGGAGTTCTCAATCTCAAACAGGATAAAGGATTAGCAGGAGCGTAAGCAGGTAAGTGCGAGAGCAGAAGCAAAGACAGAGGAACAACCCCACCCAGCCCGCCGCAGCAGCAAACGACAACATGGCTGGCAGGCACAAGTCGAATTTCAAACCCAATTTGAACTTAGCATCAGCAGTTCCATGTGCTCCTCAAGGTGAGCTTGCAAGGAAGGCTCCGTCACCCGTGCGCTGTCCCACCTGGCCTCCATCATTAATGACTCCGTAGGCAATGAAGGGGTTGGCCCCGGTTAGGCGAGTGACGCGCGCATAGCCTTGGGTCACGCCAGGAGCTTCGGTTGAGAGGATGGCGCCGATCTGCGTCCACCTGCGTGAAGCCAAGGTGGTCGCGGGTACTGTTGCCGCTTTGAGACCGGTGTTTCCGTCGAAAATTTCGATGGAGAAGACATCGGTATCTGCATTCGTTTCACCCGTGTTGATCAGCGCGATATTTGTGCGGTTGTTCGAGTTCTGGAGCAGGCCGTTGAGCCAGACAGGTGCCTCCGACGCCGTTCCGGCGAGAACACCCGTATAGAACAATCCAAATCGGCCACCTCCCCCAGGAATTGAAGTGCGCGCACCAACAAAAACTCCGCTCAGATCCGCACTATCGACTGTGGTGAACAGAGCGCCGACGAAAGTCGGACCCGCTGGCCCTATTCCGGTGATACCTCGGCTGCGCAAATACTGAACGAATTCCGGGATGATGCGCTGCTGGCCGGGTTGAAGAAGTAGCGAGTCGGTCGCAGTGTTGTTTGGGGCCTGAATGGCATCAGCCACAAAACTGAAACGGAGATTCTTTGGAATGCCAGAGAAGTTGGTGACAACCAGTTCGCTGGAGAAACCGCTACCTTCTACAATCACGGGAAGGGTAACGCTGGTCCGGCCGACGAGGGCCGATTCCGGAAGCGGCGGAATGAACGAACCATCCGAGTTCGCCTGATCGTTAACAACGCCGTAGGCGTAAAAAGGAGCTGTGCCGCTGACGCGTTCCACACGCACATACCCGGCACTCAGAGCCAGGTTGGAGAGAACTGGGTTTTGCTCAAATCCGCCCGGGGAAAGCGCGATGTCTTGGGTACCCCGCGCGACAGATGCGCTGAGATCTCCAGAAAACACACTGATTCGCAGGACGATGTTTCCGCTCGTCGACGAGCCGGCATGTTGGACAGCAACACTGCTCCGATCCACATTGTTCTGAAGCAGACCGCACAGGTAGACGGGTCCAGTCAGCGCGGCTGATGCCGGTATGCCGGCATAGGCCAAGCCTGCACTGCCGCCGGCGACGGCATTGGTCGTGCGGACCGTCACAGCAATATCCGAAGCGTTGGTCACTCCAGCAATCCGCACCTGCAAGGTTCCAACCCGATTGCCAGAACTGGGAATTGGCACTCCAACACTTCTCAGATAGCTGATTGCGTCGGGAATAGTCCGCTGCCGGCCTGCCAGAATCGTATCCTGTCCAGAACCGCTGCCTTCGCCCGAACGATCCGTGTAGAGATAAGTGAGTGAAGCGTTCTGAGCGCTGCGATTGGTTAGCGTGAGTTCGGAAGTGAAGAATGAATTGTTCAATCCAGTAGTCGAAACGATCACTGGAACAAACAGGCTGGTAATCGGATCAGGTGTTCCGCCGCCAACACTGATGCTAAAGGCATTCGACCGTCCGCCGCCTGGCATTGGATTCATCACAGTAATCTCAGCCGCGACTGGAAGAGCGATATCCGCTGTGAGGACTGCTGCCGTCAAACGGTTGTAACTCACAAGCGTCGTCGCTCTCTCCGTCCCGTTCCAACGTGCCCTCGAATCGGCGTTAAAGCCCGTACCGTCTATAGTCAGTGTGAACCCAGAGGTACCCGCTGTCACTGAAAGCGGGTTGATGGCGGTCATAAAGGGTTGTGGGTTGGAGATTTCAATTGTGAGAGCATTCGATTGTACGCCCGTGACGCCATTGACGACGTCAATCCTGGCGGTGCCGGTTCTCGCGACGTCCTGAGCTAAGATTGTGGCATTCAATCGCGAGCTGCTCTGGAAGCTGGATTCTCGCTGCAGGTTATTCCACCGGACTCGGGAGTCTGTGGTAAAACCGCTCCCGCTGATGGTGATGTTGAAGGGCGGACTGCCCGCAGGAGCCTTCGCCGGATCAAGACTGGTTATGGAGATTGGCAGGGGCTGCACGATCGAGAGGGACCTCGTGTTGGAAACGCCCGGAACAGCTTCCCCGCAGAACGTTCCGATAACGCTCAGGGTCACCTGTTGTGCCGAGGTCATGGACTGGCTCTTCGCGGTAAATGTCAGAAAGAAGACGTCACCGATCTGGCCGCCGATTCCGTCGACCGAAATGGTTTCGTTCACAGTCCCCTGCCAGTTCACAGCGAATGCGAGAGGATTGAGACCCACCAAGCCGGCTGCGACATATTGAAGCCGCAGCGTGACCTGGGTACTTGGTGAGCCGACAACAATAGCGGCGGGCATCACTTCCAGTAGATAAACTGTGGGCTTCGGATTGCACTGTCCTAGAAGCTCAGCTGAAAGGAAGACTAGGCCAACGGTACACCCTAGGAACCGTCGACTCAACCGATGAAGACGTTGCCGTGCGATCTCCTCGAGCCTCATAGCGACCTCCTCACCTGCGGGAGAGCACCACTGCAGGGACCCAGGATCCGCAGGTCAGTTTGCTAAATTTTTCTCAGTCTGATGAGTCTATCAGAAGCTCACTCTTAGGGCTATCTGAACGACTCGACCTGGCACACGCGTGCTGGTCGAACGACCAAAGCCTGGAAAGTCGACTTGATTCACCGGCATTCCAAAATGGGTTCGGTTGAACAAGTTAAAGAACTCTCCCCGGCATTCCAGTATGTGCCTTTCGGTAATACGAAATTGCTTGCTCACAGCCAGATCGACGGTCGCTAAACCCCGGGACCGGAAAGTGTTACGGCCTTCGCTACCCGGTTGGCCAACAGGCGCCAATTGGTTCAGTGGATTATCAAATCTGAACTGAGCAGGCCCGCTCTGAATCTCCGTGAAGCCGCCCCGGCCGTTGAGCCGATCCGTGAGGTTTCCGTCCAAATTTACGTCGAACGGAGCAAAGATGGTGAAGGGTTGCCCTGTTTGCGCCGTCACGATGCTGGCGAGTCGCCACTTGCCAAGGGCTGGGTTGGTTTTTCGCCAAGGCAGATCCCAAATGGCGCTGGCCGCAACCCTGTGGCGAACGTCGAAAGTGGCACTGCTCCTTTCCTGACGAAGGTTCTGGCTGTTCTGTGGCAAAGCAGAACTCCCTGCCAGATCGAACAGATCTGAGACTTCATCAATGGCATGCGACCAGCTATAGGAAGAAGTCCACTGAAGCCCGCGAGCATAGCTTCGGTTCCACCTGAGCTGCAGACTGTGATAGGAAGAATTGGTGTCTGACTCTATCGAGGTGAACGAACCCAGCAGAGGAAACGACCTCCCGGTCGTGGTCAGACGAGTGCCAGCGTTGACGACTTGGTGGCCGGGAGGCACTGTGGTTCCCAAAAACGCGGGCTCATTCGCGCTCGCGAAGGCGATGACTTCCAGCACAGTCGGAACGACGTTGCGGCCGAGATTCGGAGTGGCGAAGCGAAGCAAGCGTTGTCCACGGGTTCCAACGTAAGCAATGGACACTAAGCTGCTACCAAGGACTTCCTGCTCCAAGTTCAGAGACCAGTGATAGGCCTGCGGAGTCTTGAGGTCTGCAATCGGCAAAACAAAGGCCGGGCCACTGCCATTGTTGGTGCGCGCGGCTGTCTGGACCATGAAGTCTACCAAGTCCTTCCCACCCGGGCCGCCGACGTCATAGTCACTCAAGGTGCCATTCCTGGCGAAGCGCTGCGGGTTGAACGGAGCCAGCAAGAACCGTTCAGGTGGATCCGATGGGTTGGACCGATAACCACCGAGATTCAAAGTCAGGAAATTGGGAAACACGTTCCGCGACTGGCTGACGACTGCCCCGGGAATCTGGTCGTAGTAGGATCCAAACCCACCGCGCACTACGGTTCTACCCCGCCCAGGCGGGTCCCAGGCAAATGCCACGTACGGACCAACGTTATTGTGATCTCCCCGGAAAATCTTCTCACGGCCATCCAGAAAGCGCGCCAAGCCCGAAACACCCCCTGCTCCATCGACCTGACTGGCTTGCTTCTCAGCAGCAATCAGCCCACGAACCTCATCCGATTGAAAACTAGATTCAATCCGGCTCTTCACTTCCACGGGCACAGTATTCAGGTTGTAGCGGAGGCCCAAAGTAAAGTGCAAGCTACTTTGGAGCCGAACTTGTGTGGCCACGAAGAGATCGTTTTGCCAATACCGCAACCCAATCGTTCCGAAGGCCTCGGGCCCGCGAAGCGTCTGAAAGAATCCCGTGGCGGCTGCAAGCGCAGCAAAGTCGGCACCACGAAAGAAGGAGGGTGTTGCCGTAAAATTTCCTGCGACTTCACCATCACGAAACAGTTCGTTGGGTTTGCCATCGGTCACATTCAAGTTGGGCGCGCCACTGAAGACGATTTGGGGCCTGGAGTTTCGGTGGAATAGACTATTGAGCTGGCTGCGCCTCACGTCGAAGCCCGCGACTACCCGATATTTGTCACTCTGCTGGCGGATCAACGTGTCTGCGATCTGAAAGGTATTGTTGGTCCGTTGCTGCGGGAAGTGAAAGACATCTATTCCCAACGGACTAAATCCGCTCACAATCACGCTTCCCAGAGATCCCGTAACCGCTTCGCTGCCGTTCACACTCGGCAAGCCTTGCGCCCCCTGTTGCTGCAAATAGTCATAGGAAGCAAAAGAGGTCGGTTGGTTCGCTTGGATTGGAATACTGAAGTTGTACGTGAGAGGCGCGCTCAAGAGAAATTCGGCATCCCCAGGGTCCGAGAAAACCGTCTCCCTGCTGCCGGTCAGGGCTTGTCCGTGGCTCCTCGTCCGCATGCTCGTCCGTCCGAAGGAGAATCGCACTTGATTGGAAGTGTGGGATGAGATCAGGGAATCAAGAAAAAGCGAGACGTTTTGCGTGCGAACCTGAGACGACAGAGTTGAGAATAGAGCTTGGCCTGTAGAGGGAAGAAGGGTGTCGTCATCACTGAAATTGAAGCGTCCCGCAAGGACCTGGAGACTGTTGCCGATTCGCCAACGCTGATCCCCTTTAAGTGACCACACCAAGCCATCCGCATCGGCTGGCAGGATCTCCGTTCGTGTGTTTGCGCCGTACGGTCCGAGTGGGTTGTTTGGCCATGGAAACAGACTGAAGATGGCATCTCCATAGGCCGTGGTCGGAAAGAAAAGTCGGCGAATCTCAACATCGCCAATTCGGTTGCGCGTTTCCAAACCCTCTGCTCCTTTCGAGAACAATCCCCGTTCCGCAACCGTGGGGACTGCGAAGTGGCTTTCGCGGCTAGCTTGGATGTCCTGATGCTCGAACGATCCAAATACATATGACTTCTCCTTGCGAAACATTCCACCTGCCACAAAACCGGCCTGGCTGCGCGTGAAAGGATTCTCACCACTAGAAGGGTTTGCTTGAAACAACTGCTGGCCATCGAGGAGGACGGGGCGGGAATCCGTGGCCGAACGAGGCACTGCAAAACGGGTTGTGTGGTCGCCTGTTAGATCGAAGAAGTTCCTGGCGTTCAGCCTCCTGTCTGTAAACAATCCATACGCAAGCCCTCGAAAGGAGTTAGTGCCCGAGCGCGAAACAACGTTTGCCTGGGCCCCCAAACTGCGGCCAAACTGAGGTTCAGGAAGCAAGGTGGCGATCTGAAATTGTTTGACACTCTCAATGGGTTGAGGAACCAACGCCGTGAAACCTTGCCTGCGAACGCCGATGTCTTCGTCATTATTGTCGGAACCATCAATCGTGAAATTGTTTCCGCGGCTGCGCAAACCATTAACGGAAAACTGACCGGCCGTTCCCACGCTGGCTCCCACCCCTGGACCTGTGGTGGTCGAGACGGTCTCGGGAGGTGGCACTACTCCAGGCAGCAGCAACGCCAGTGAATCAAAGGTGCGAATCCCCGCCAGAGGCAAATACCAAAGTTGAAGTTCTGTGAAAGTCCCACTGTGTGTGGCACTCTGAGTATTGACCAGCTTGGTGGCTTGAGATTCCGCCAACGAGATTCCAAAGGCGGGTGAGGGTGATGCCGAAGGAACGGACCGGCGAGACTGACCACTCTGCGGCACAGGCGATGGAGAGGGGTCACTTGCGGGCGCTTGCAGTGGATGGTTCGAGAAATAAACCGCCAGATCGTTGGAAAATGAACCTGAGAGCTTCGCTCCGGCGGACAACCCGGATTGATAGGGCGAGAGTGAGGTCGGTCGCCGACTCCTCACTCCAAGGTCGATCGGCCAGGTATTCGATGGATGAAGACTGCTGGCGATAGTCCATGAGTTCGAGGACTCGGTTGCAGCCCTACGTTGTTTTCGCATTGCAAAAGGCGGGGCCTTGAGCTCGCGCGGAGTTGCGATCAGGACCTGAATGCTTCCTACGATTCCGCTCAGGTTCTCGAACCCATCCAGGCGGCAATCGAGCTGATAGCGGCTCGGATGCAGCAGGTGGAAGTGGTACTCGCCTCGAGTGTTACTCAGCAACGACCGGCGCAATCCGCTTTCCAAATCGGTCAGAAACACAACCGCATTAGGAAGACCGGGCTGCAATGGACCGTCGGTGTCGTAAACCCTTCCCGAGATTGAGCCTGTGAGTTGAGTTTGAGCCGGAAGGTCAAAGCACAGGAACGAAATCATACTGCAGGAAAGAAGCCACCAAAATCCGCGGCGAAACCGGTGCGTCAACCCGTTCAAGAAATTGACTGAAAGGCACAGGAACGCGGGAAGTGCTCGAAGAGGGCTTAAGGGGCACGACATGGATTGGCCACACGCGAAACTCTTCTCCATCTTTAGTTCCGAATCCGATCCCTCCGTACAAGAAGGTTCCGTCATCGAGATAGGTTAGGTTTTGTGGTCCCACATCCGGTTGGCTAAAGACTTGAATGGTGTGCCGGATGATGCGTCCCTTGGCTTCGACGCTCAGATGAATGGAATCGTCAGTTCGACCCAGATCATGGCTCACGTTAAGAGTAAGTTCTTGGCGCAGTTTACCATTTTTGCAGATGAACGTTGTGATGCTATTTGCTGAAGCCGCAGCGGGGCCCGAAAGTTGAAACAGGTAATAGTTCTGAGGGTCTTGGGCTCGCAGAACCCAAACGGCACCTTTTCGGTTCAAGAGCTGAATGTCAAATGAGACCTGGAAATCCCCATAGATCCGATCCTGCAGAAACCCGAGGCCTGGCCCGGCCACGCGGAGTCTTGGCCCTTCCTCTACTCGCCAGGTTGCCGGTGCAGCCCAGTACCTCAAGCCGTCGTGGTAGGCGTCTAGGAACTCGACCGCATTTCCAATCCTCGTTTCCATATCTATTCTTATTTTTCGAAGGTGGAGCCAGCGGGCGCCAACGATCAAGGCAGCCACCAGAATCGAAGCGATCACAATTCGTAAGCTCTTTTTGCGCGACCTGCCTGTGAAACGCTTGCGGACTGGCACGACGGATTCCCGCTCTACGTCCGATTGTCCATTCGCGGGCAGGATCACAAGCTTTTGAAGACCCCGCACGATGTCTGGAAGAATCGCCGAAACTCCCTGTGGAGGAAGTTCGATTGACTTGGTCGTTCCAAAGGCCATCTTCCAGCGGGGCTGGTGGATCAACTCCTCATGGGAGACTTCAAACAGAACGGGAATGAAGGGTTTGGCGCATTCGTGTGCCTGTTCTACTTCAACAGTGATCTGGTGGGATTCTAAAGAACGTGGAGAAACCAATACGAGGAGCGCCTGAGCCTTCAGAATGGCATTGTAGATCTCTTCGAGGTACGACGGTCCGGGTGCATTCTCCCGTTCGTAGTACCAGGTGGAGTAGCCTGCAGCTTCCAGACCGGCGGCAATCTCTACGGCGGTTTGAGAGTCTTCTTCAACCTAGCTAATGAAGACTTGAGCCATGGCTTCACAATCTTGCAGTATGCGCCGGGCGAGTATCAACACTGCGGCGAGTGCTACGACAGGGCCCGGCTCTGCTCGCGCTACAGCTTTGCCTGGCTTTCTTGTCTTCGAATGGACTGTCTGTTAGACTAACGATGTCTAGAATTTCTGTAGATTGACATTGAGCCTGAACCATCTTAATTAGTTCACTGAATTTAGAAGTGTAGCAAAAGAGGAGCAGCGCAATCATGAAGAATACATTGAAAACATTTATCTTGCTGGCTGGGCTGACCGCCTTGCTTATGGCCATCGGAAGTGCCGTGGGAGGCAGAAACGGTCTTATGATCGCCCTGGTCTTTGCTGGACTCATGAACTTTGTCGGTTATTGGTTCAGCGACAAGATCGCATTGTCGATGAGCGGCGCCCAACAGGTCTCAGAAAGCGAGGCACCTGATTTCCACCGCATGGTGCGCGAGCTTTGTCGACGGGCTGAGCTACCGATGCCGCGGCTTTACGTAATACCCAGCGCGACCCCAAACGCGTTTGCGACTGGGCGGAATCCCCAACATTCGGCCGTTGCGGTCACATCGGGCATCATGAACATTCTGAATCGGGATGAGTTAGAAGGAGTGGTTGCCCATGAACTAGCCCACATCAAGAATCGCGATATCTTGATTAGCTCGGTGGCAGCCATGATTGCAGGCGCGATTAGCCAGCTGGCGCACATGGCACAGTGGGCCATGATGTTTGGTGGTATGAGTCGGGATCGGGACGAGGACAACGGGGGCGGAAGCCTGTTGGGGGGCCTTGCAATGATGATCGTCGGTCCCATTGCCGCGATGCTTATCCAGATGGCGATCTCACGGAGCCGTGAATACCAGGCCGATGCGACGGGCGCGCAAATCTGCGGCAGGCCGCTGTCGTTGGCCAATGCTCTGCTCAAGCTGGAAAATGGAAATCATCGGTTCCCAATGGACGTGAATCCTGCCCAAGCCCAGATGTATATTGTAAACCCGCTCACCGCAGGAGGCATTGCCAGACTGTTTACCACCCACCCTCCGATGGCCGAACGAGTCAAGCGCCTACAGGATTTGGCTTATCACAGAGCCTGACCCTGACTCTCTCTCTAAGACATCAGGAGAGGCACAGGATTCGGTGCCTCTCACCTACCGGCGCAAATTCCCGCTTGGCATTCTGGTCTCACCACTCGGTCTTTTCCTAGTCGCCCCACTCCGCACTAAGTTCCGTGATTTACCCGACGATAATGTTCTGGAGTGTTCTTGTCCCCATGTTGGCAAAGAGGTGCGCATTGAAGATCAAGGCACTGGTGGTGGATGATTCGCCCACCGACCGACACTTGCTGCAAGGTCTCTTGACTCGGAAGCTTGGCTGCAGAGTCACGGCGGTTGAAAATGGCCTTGAGGCGCTGAACAAGCTTTCAACCGATACCTATCAGATCGTCATTCTTGACATGCTGATGCCGATCATGAACGGCACGGAAGTCTTGCTGGAGATCCGTCGTAACCCTGCCACTGCCGAACTGCCTGTCGTCATGATTACTGGCTCCGCCGAAGAGGGTCTGATTCGTGATGTGATGCGGCTTGGGGTCACTGACTATATTGTCAAGCCAATCGTGACCCACAACGTTCTTGACCGCCTTTTGGATGTCATGAAAAAGATCCAGTCAACCCCATCCTAGGAAACAAAACCTCCGCTTGATCCAAACCGGTCACTCGTGCTGGTGGTGGTCGATCACGACAAGAAGTTCCGCAATCTCTTTTCGAGTGCGGTGGGACAGACTCATCAAGTGATCGAAGCAGCGAACGGAGCTGAGGCTTTGAGCCTCGCCCTGAAAAACCCGCCCGATGCTATTTTCCTTGGATAGCGTCGGAGTTTTCTCACGGAGGGGAATGGTGCGGAAGATTAGGGAGTTGCATGGCTCCAAGATCTGAAGGTTTTTGCAATCGCAGGCGAACGTCCGTTAAAACAGTGCCCTCCTTGCCTTATGACGGCATCATCCCCAAGGTGATGGCACCCGAATCGCTCAAGGAACATCGGGAACGAATCGTCTGTGCCGCTCCCGAGGATTCCCAGGCGCCGAGTAGCGAGCCTAATCTGCAAGCGGAGCTGCAGCCAGTGGCATAGGATTCGGTGCGGAAATGCTCAAGGCCCGTCAGATCGAGACTCTCTTGTGCGGAGAGATTTGTTGAGGGTCGGGAACCAGAGACCTTGAAATGGAAGCGAACGACAGAGTTGTTCGGTCCTATCGTTGGATAATCTCTAGGGGACGTTGTCTTCATCACTAAGTCTTTTCCCGCTCGCCGGAATCTGGATTAGATAGACGCTGCCAGAAGCCTCTCTTCCTACTACGAGACTTCACGTCGCTCTCCTCCCTTCTCAGTGATTTGATTTCGTCGAGATGCCTGTGCCACAATCCTGCAAAGATACGGTACAACCAAGACAAATCGATCCAATACTCCTGTCGAGAGCGTCGGATGATTCTCACGAACTCGCGGTATCACATCTTGGCACAGGTCGCCACGGGCGGCATGGGAGAGGTCTTCAAGGCAGAGGACCTGAAACTCCAGCGCACCGTTGCGCTCAAGGTCTTGCGGAATACTTCGTCCAATGGTCACTCGAACACGAAGCAGCTCCTGCAGGAAGCTCGCGCTGTAGCCTCCCTTAATCACCCAGGCATCGCAACTCTCTATGAGGTGGATGAGTCGGAAGATGAGCCATTCTTGATCATGGAGTATGTCGAAGGTGAGACTCTGGCCGAACACCTTCGAAGGGGCCAACTGCCCATCGATCAATCAATTGATATCGCCCTCCAGATTGGGGAGGCTCTCCAGTGTGCGCACGGCCATGGTGTTCTGCATGCCGACCTAGCGAGCAGCAACATCATGCTCACCTCAACAGGAGAAGTAAAGGTCCTGGATTTTGGTCTGTCTAGACTAAAGAATGCATCTTCAGACAAGTTTCCTGGACCTCAAATCCGCGAAACCGCAGGAACTCTGTCCTACCTGTCACCGGAGCAAGCACTGGGATCAGCCCCCAGTGAAAGAACAGATATCTTCTCGCTGGGCGTCTTGTTCTACGAAATGCTGGCGGGGCGCCGCCCCTTCGTCGGGTCCACCCCCAGCGAAACCATTCAACAAATCCTGAACGAGCAGCCTCCGCGACTTTCTAACTTTCGCGAGGACATCCCACTGCAATTGGAGGCAATCCTTCGCAAGGCGGTCGCGAAAAACGCCGGTGATCGATACCCAAGCACGTCCGAGTTCTTGGTTGACCTGCAGCGGCTGCGGCGAGACCTCGCGATCACATCATCGGTCAGCCAGGTTGCGAACAACGTTTTGGATCCCGACCTGGGTGTTGAGCCTGAACTGCCAATGGATCGGAGGCCTCCGGGTCAGAAGCAGTTCGCTACGGTTATCCGAGACAACCTTGCATCGAAGAGGGGGTTTATCGCTGCTGTTGTAGTGCTTGCTGCCGCCGGATTCTTGGTCGGAGAGAGAATCCTTGGTTGGGCGGCGGGAGCCGTCCTTGTTCTTCTGGCAACGATCGCGGGATTTCTCGTTTACACAGCACGGATCAAACAGAAACCGAGACTCAGTGCCAGCAATTTTCATGGCGTTGCTTTCCGTGGTCTATCACCGTTCCATGAAGCTGACCGCGACCGCTTCTATGGCCGTGAAAGTGACACGTCACTCTTGCTGAAGAAGGTCGCCTCGCCAGAGTTTCGCTTCGGTGTCCTCTACGGAGAATCCGGCTGTGGCAAGACTTCGCTGCTTCGGGCAGGGCTGTTGCCTCGGTTGCGCGAAATGGGTTTTCTGGCTCTTTATTGTCGCTCGTACAGCGACCTTTCGGCGGCCATCGTGGCAGAGTGCGAGAAACACACCCTCATTGAGTTTCGCCCTGGGCAGTCTTTACAGGAATACTTAGCCACCGTCAGTAGAGAGTTGAATGCAGCGATCATCGTCGTGTGCGATCAATTCGAAGAGTTCTTCGTGAGTTCGAAATCCAGCTCAGAGCGGGAAAGGTTTTTGTCCTTGGTTTCCGAGTGTTTCTACCAGGGAAGCCTGTCGGTTCACTTTCTGCTGTCTTTGAGGAGCGATTTTCTCCATCTCATCAGTTCAGAATTTGCCGACCGGGTTGAAGAGCCGCTGTTGAGTTCCCGTCTCTATCGCCTTCGCCAATTTGATGAAGCCCACGCCGTGGACATCATCACACGCTCTGCCCGGCAGGCTGGATTGCCCTTCGATCCAGACCTTAGCTTGCAAGTCGCCCGCGATTTGGCAGTCAGCGGGACCGTGTTGCCTTCTGAACTGCAGATTGTCGGTGAGCAGCTCCAGAGCAAGCGAGTCTTCTCTCTTCAGGAATACCGGCGTCTGGGAGGCAAGACATCACTGGTTCATCAGTATCTCGAAGATGCCATCCAGTCGTCCGGGAATCCTGAAATCGCCAAGCTGTTGCTGCGGAGTCTGATTTCCGACGAAAACACACGATTGACCTTGCAGCTGGCCGAGATCGTCGACAGGACTCAGCGTTCGTCGTCTACTGTCAAGTTAGTTCTGGAGCACTTCGTGCACTCCCGGCTTGTGCGCTGTCTTCAAGATGATGAACCCTGGCGCTACGAGCTGATGCACGAGTACCTCATCGATAAGATCAATCAGCTTACCGGCCGGGTGATGGACGCGAGGCAGCGGGCCAACCGCCTGTTGCGCCAGTATCTTTCTCAAGCTGCCGTCGAGCCGCGAACCTACATTCCCTTCCAGAAGCTCTTGTTCATCCGCCGTTACTCCGACATCGCGACGGGAGAGATGGAGCAATCGCTTCTGCGCAAGAGCCTTCGCTGGGGAATGGCGAGGATGGGGTTGTTAGGATCCTCCATAGTCTTTGGAACAGTGTTGCTCTCGGCAACCTTCTCGATTGATGAGGAGTGGGAAGTTAAGAGACTCAGCGACGGTCACACAGCGGCAGCCAGAGAGATCGTTTTCTCTCCTGACGGAAAACATCTGTTGTCCGTGGGCGCGGATGGTAAGGTCATCGTCTGGGATTTTCTGCGGCGTTTGCCAGCGGCCACCCTTCAGGGAACGACGGGCGCGGTTCACACCATTGCCTTTGCCCCCGACGGCCAACTTTTTGCGACGGCAGGAGCGGATAAGACGATCGTCATCTCGGACGTTGTTAGCATGGAAAGAAAAACATTGCTCCTCGGTCACCAGTCCGCCATCTATTCGGTAGCCTTCTCGCCAGATGGAAAGATTTTGGCCTCAATGGGCGACGATCAACGAACCATTCTGTGGAACCTGGCAACCTCTCAACCAGTTCGCGAATGGCACTTTGGCACTCAGTGGGGCAATCTGTTCTTCGCAAAAGAGGACTTGCTGTTTCACTCGTCAGGGGTTGGGTGGAACTGGAAAACGGGAACGCAGGAACCACGCTACTTTGGTGACACAGACGGAGCGGGAAACTTTGCGGCTTTCTCACCGGACAAAACGGCGGCGGTCGTTGTGGGTGGCGGAGGTCATGTAGCGTTCTCCGACTTAAAGCAACATCGGTCGGTGGTCTTTAAGAGAGCTCATCAGGATCACGCTTGGACCGCAGCCTACTCTCCCGATGGCCGCTGGGTGGCTACAGGAGCCGATGACATCATTCTTTGGGAAGCTGGGGCACGCAAGAAGCTGCTCCGGTTAGAGCAAGCCTCAACCGTTCGCGGGCTTGTCTTCTCTCCGGATTCGCGGTGGCTGGTTTCGAGCCACGACGACGGTTCCATCTTGATCTGGGACGCTCTCGAACACGACAAGGTGGCCAATCTGAAGGGACATAGCAGATCAGTGAACGCCGTGGCCGTTTCCCCTAGCGGAAAACGGCTAGCCTCGGGAAGCGATGATCGGTCGGTGATTGTCTGGGACACGACCACGGGGTCGAAACAGGCTGTTCTGGTTGGGCACGACACACGCGTCACCACTGTGGCATTCGCTCCAGACGAAAGCTGGCTGGGATCATGCGACCTGGCTGGATCCTGCTTCCTATGGGATCTGCAGGCGGGTCGGACTCTCCGAAGATTCAAGAATCCCAGCGCAACGAACTGCTTGGCCATTTCGCCCGATGGTCGCTGGGCAGTTGGTGACCATCGGGTCATCGAGACAGCCACCGGCCGCGAGGTGATTGACTTCAATGGACCGATAGTCCAGCTTCTCTTCTACGGTGCCTCCTTCTCTCGGGATGGTCGCTGGCTGGCAGGGGCGTCACCCGACACTGGTGAGCTTCTGATCTACCGTGTTTCTGACTGGAAACGGGTTGATGTTGTGCAAACCAAGCAAACGGGGGAATTGCCCCGCGTGGTTAGTTTCTCACCGGATTCCAAAGCATTGGTGACGGGCGACAACCAGGGTGCCGTGTGGCTCTGGCAGCTAGAGCCGCTGCGCCAAGAGGCGTTGCTGGGTCACCATGTGGGACAGATAAAGTCTGTCGCCTTCTCACCGGATGGACGGCAAGTCCTGTCAGCCGGGGACGATCATACGATTTCCCTTTGGGATGTCCGGCGAAGACGGCTTGTCACCCGCATCGGCTCGCATACGTCACCGATAAACGCAGTGGCATTTTCACGGGATGGCAAACAATTCGTCTCTGGAGAAGGTGATAGGTCAGTGCGAATTTACACGCGACATCGGGCTCTCTGGGGCCGAAGGCTGGGCAATTAAGATCAAAGCTATACGCTTGGCGCAGTGAGCTTGAATGCCGACGGGCTACTCTTCTTCCTCGTACGTCAGGATTGAATGTGGGAGCCGCTGTCCTCAGCGGCGATAAGCAGTCGGCAAGGGTCGCCGCTGAGGACAGCGGCTCCCACTCTCTCAGCTCTATATGAACTTATCTCTCAGTCGGATCAAAAGCCTGATTCAAACACTCTCCGCGTTCCTGCAACAGGAGACGCAGAAATGTACCGAGTTACTGGCTACCGCCCGCCAGGCTGTTTCGACGTTGCAAAGTGAAACACGAGACCCACGCCTGCCTCGCCTTGCTTCACATCTCAAAAAGCTTGATGAGGACCTCGACAGACTGCACGCAATGGCTCAGCAGGATTTCCTTGCGACACTCCAAACTGAGGTCAACGCTGTTAGTGAGACCTGGGCCGACAGCCGCATCGCAACTGTGTTGAGTGCGGTGCTCCAGGCTCAACCACTTTCCCTCAACAAATTCGGCGAGATCCTGCTGGACCGTTTGACCGAGGTAACCGGCGCTCGGCGCAGCTTCCTGTTGCTTTACTCACCGGAGTCCACCGCGGCCGAGGTGATCAGCGCGCGCGAATTCGCCAGCACCAACCTGTCCCTCGAAGAGTATGGATTTAGCCGGACGCTGATGCGCGAAGTACTAGGGAAAGGAGAATCGTTGTTGTTCCAAGACCTCTCGAAAGATGCAACGTACTCCGCCGAGATGAGTGTCCGGAACTTCGAGCTGAAGTCGGTCTTGATCGTGCCGCTGAAGCAGGCGTCGCGCACAATTGGGGCGATCTACCTGGACAACAACACCGTTGCCGGCAATTTCAGTGAAAGTGACGCACCGATGGTTGAAGCGGTCGCTGGATTTGCATCGTTCTACCTCCATCACTCCGGTCTGCTTCCTCGGATCCTGCAACGCGAAAACCGAATCTTTTTGGATGGTGAGAAGGTCGTCGGAGAAATCATCGGTCGCGATCCAAAAATTGTCGAACTGCTGAGCACCATCCGAAGGATTGCCAGTTTACCGGCGACCGTCGGCACACCGGCCACTGTTCTGATCGAAGGCGAAACTGGCACAGGTAAGGAACTGGTGGCTCGCGCGCTCCATTCAGAGAGCCCTAGCGCCGGCCAGCCGTTTGTTGCGATTAACTGCGCAGCCATTCCAAAGGATTTGTTGGAGTCGGAGCTGTTCGGTCATGAAGAGGGAGCCTTTACAGGGGCAACTCGAAGGTTTATTGGCAGGATCGAGCAAGCGAATCGGGGGACGCTCTTTCTCGACGAAGTCAGTGAACTGGCCTATCCCCTTCAGGCGAAGTTGCTGAGGTTTCTGCAGTCTAGTGAATTCCAGAGGCTGGGTGGCAAGGAAACCCACCGTGTAGACGTACGTGTCGTTGCGGCGACAAGCAAGGACCTTAAGGAGCAGATGGCTGCCGGAGCGTTTCAGTCTGGTCTTTACTACCGATTGAACGTCATCCCTCTCCGGTTGCCTCCGCTCCGCCAGCGGAAGGAGGATATCCCGCTGCTGGTCGATCATTTTCTCGCCAAGTTTTCTGTTGCGTATGGTAGAAACTTTCGCCTCGAACGCGAGGCTTTGAATGTCTTGGAGACATTTCCCTTTCCCGGAAATGTTCGGGAGCTGGAGAACCTGATTCATCGAATGGCAGCCCTCTCTCACGACGATACGCTCCGGCTCGCAGATCTACCCCTGGAGATTCTGCAAATCAATTCAGAGCGTGTGAGCCTCGGCAAGGATGGGTTTTTCCGAATGCTATCCTGTCCGCCGAAGAGTCTTGAGGAGCTGCGATTGCGCGAAGAAGAAGTCCGACAGCTTTTTTCCGAACAGCGACGCCAGCTCGCCGAAAGAGTGCTCCAACAAGCCGGAAACGTCACCGCCGCAGCGAGTCAAGTCGGCGTGCACCGCGCCACTCTTCACAAGATGCTCGGAAAACGCAAATCTGAAGACCCCCAGAGCTAATCGGTCGTCCCAGTATTGGTCGAAGTGTCGCCAACCATGCGACCGTCCTACCTAGCGTAGCTGAAGCACAAAACCCCGTAGAACCCAGCGCTGTCAGCACCCAGCAAGAATCTCCTCGCGATCAAATGAATCGTGAGTGTCGTGCTCATGGCGACACCTTAAATCAAAACTTTCAGCGTAACGAAATCATCTAACTTCTTTTCGATCAACGAGCGGCGAAGCGCCACGAACGAGTAAGCAGGTAGGTTGACCAATTGCACGTTAAGAGAAGAGGCGATGCGTCCAATTTCTTCGGACCTCCTTACTCGGCTTGCGAGACTCAAAAGGTCATTGAGCGCACACTCAGAGCGTGTCTGAAAAGCTCGCTGGGCAGAGCGGCCCGGGAACCCATACCCGGTGTGCGTCGGTTCGTCATTCTCCCCAAGGCGGGAATCCGACCTGGATTCCGGCTCGCGCCGCGCTTGGCCGGAATGACGAGGGTTACTGCCGACAACTTAGCCCGCGCCCGCCAGCTGGTCTTAAGACACGGTCTCAGTGGCATCCCAGGATTGTGGCGACTGTTGCCTCGTCTCCACCCTAAAGATGAACCACTTTTCTCTTTTGTCCCCCAATGAGATGGGACTTGCAGACTACCGCCTAAAAAAAGAAGCACGAATTCCTGTTCCATTACGTTTGCTATGGCTCACGTTCAGAAGCTCTCTTTATCAGCCGAAGATCGTCAGTGGTTGCTGAAAGAGTCAGCGAGTCCGGCGAATCAGCAACGACGGATAGCTTGTTGGGCCATTTTGCTCCTCGCTGATGGACGGTCGAGAAAAGAAGTGGCTCGCGAATGCAAGGTTCATCCCGTCACCGTGGCTCGTTGGATTGCAAGATTGAGACGGAATGGAATCGTTGGACTGTTGGGCCTAAAAAGCTTGCGAGGACGACGGTCGAAGTTGACTGAATCTCACCTCCAAGTCCTTCGGGAGGCGGCGCTCACGCCGCCACACCAGCTCGGCAAATCGTTCTCAATTTGGACACTTGAACGACTCGCTCGCTATTTCTCTGATCAAACCGGAGTCAGCATTCGCGCTCATTATCTTGGACACCTGCTGAGGCGCATGGGCATCCGCTGGTCACACGGAACCGACTCAATCCGCCCGCCTGGGTTTCGAGACGTGGAGGTTCTCTGGTTTACGGTCGTCAGAAGCAAGCGGTCTCGCTCAACCGCTGCAGAGAAGGGCTCAGAGCTTCTGCTAGCCGCCGTCAGTCTGACGAGCGGGCGTCTCACCACCCTCAGGGTTGGACGTAGGTCCTCGGCGTCATTTGCTCGCTTTATTAAACAGATAAACCACGAGTATCCCAAGACAAAGGTATTGCTCGTTGGTCAAAGCGAGAGCATCCAGATCACAAAACAGCTCGAACGCTTTTTGCAGTCAATCAATGAAAGGGTCGCCGTGTCACTCGCATCCATGCCCTCACGACCAGACGAGAGGCATTTCCGAACAGGCGAGCCTCAAGCAAACTTTCAGTTCTTAAGCGGTTCGCTCGATGCCGTCGTTGCGCAACTCTTGCGAGGAGTGAGGCAAATTGAGCAGCTTCTCCGTGTGTAACAGGAATTCGTGCCAGTGCGACAGCAGTCAACGTGGGGAACCATCGGATCGAGAATGTGGCTTAAGGATTGCTTTCAGTTGGCACTACGCGAAATTGTGCCGTTCCAGAATCGGCGCTCCGTTGCAGTTTCACCAGCGTCAAACGAGAGTTCCCATCGACTTGCGTGAGTGTGGCGAAGGGATTTCCCAAAAAGGAAGATAGCCCGCATCGACAACAGCTTTCTTCCCTGTGTGCTCCGTCAGGCTAATTGCCTCAGGAGCCCAGAACAACGAGAGACAACTATCGGTCGGAGGCTAAGATGAAGGATCGATTACTTCTTCGAATAGTAACTGCATTCCTAGTGGTTACCGGAGCCATGCTTGGTGCTCCGACTCTTTCCGAGGCTCAGTCCATCACCTACACTCTCACAGGAAACCTAAAGTATGTTTTTGGCCCAGAGACCCTGGGTCTCGACGGTGCCCCACTCACAGTGAACGTTGCGCTTTTCAATCCCACACCTGGACCGGTGATAGTAGACCCGAATTTCAAGAAACGAACTGACTATGTGGCTCTGGGTGCGCTCACGATTGGATCGCTTGCACCAAAGGTAGAAAGGATTGATGTCATCTTCGCCGACTCCTTGTCAGACCAAAACGATGAGACTGGGTTCGCCGTTCGAACGATTGAAGGGGACTTCCTGTTAGGGTCTACTGTCGGGCCTTTTGCCAACGATTCAGCGGACCCCCCTCCCGTCTATCCAACCAATGCGGTGTTGGTGTATAGCCGTTTGCTGATTCCGGGTGCCACCGCGATTCAAAATGTTGGCTACGATCTTGTTAACCCTCAGTTGACGGCTAGCATGGTGCCTTCAGGGGCCTGCAGCTCATCTATCACTCCTTTGAGTCAATCCTTTGGAGCCAATGGCGGCGTAGGACAGATCGCGGTAACGACTCCAAGCGGCTGTTTTTGGACGGCCACTACAAATGCCGACTGGATCGCTGTCCAGTTTGGGGGAGCGTGTCGGCAGGTTGGGGATGTCGTTGTGTGCTCAAGTGGGATCGGGACGGTTACCTTCTGGGTCACTGCCAACTCCAGTGCACCAAGAAATGGAACCATAACCGTTGCTGGTCGGACATTCCCGATCAGTCAAGGCGGAATCACTTGCAGTCCCGCTATCAATCCCACGAGAAGCTCGTTGGGAAACCCTGGCGGTTCCCGCACAATTGCGCTCACAACAGCCAATGGCTGCAACTGGAATGTGTCCACGGATGTGAGCTGGATCACAATTACCTCCGCCCGGTCTGGTGCTGGGAGTGCGTCAATTCGGTTCTCTGTGGCAGCTAATACCGGCAGTCCACGCACTGGGACCTTAACCATGGCAGGGTTATCACACACAGTGCGTCAAGATGCTGGCGCTTGCGGTGCGCTCGACGTATCTCATCTAACTTTCGTGTTCCGCTCGACGCCTAGTTGGATTTACCCTTCAAGCTACCTGTACTCAAGCGACGTACGGATCACGAATACGAGTTCACAGCCAATTTTGGGTCCGCTCTTTCTGGTTCTGGTTGGGCTTCCTAATAACGCTAGCTATCCGCGCCAGGTAGGGTTGATTGGAAATCAGCTAATCACCCGTTGCTTTTCTCCTAGCGGAGATTACATGATTCCGTTCATCAGTTCTGGAGCAGCTCTGAATCCTCGCCAATCACGCAGCATTCCTTTGGTCTTTTTTACGCAGCTCTTCGGCACTCCCATCCTTTACAGCACGAAGATTGTCAGCGGCATGCCCAGCCAGTAAGGAGAAACGAAAAATGAACAATCAGATGAGAGGGCGTCTTTCAAGGCTGGTGGTTGTTCTGGTTTGCATGGGTAATACTGCGATAGCGGGAGCCGTCTATGACATCACGATTGACACAAGCTCCCTTGCTGGTCATGCAGCTCAACCGTTCTCTCTTGCCTTCCAGCTGACCGATGGCAGCGGAGTAGGGAACTTGAGCAGCAACGTGAGAGTAACTAACCTAGACTTGGGGAATGGTAGCTCCGTCGGCACCTCCATGGCTCTTGGTGGAACCACTGGAGATCTCTCCGTTGGGCTGAATCTCAGCGATAGTACCTTTTTGAACGCGTTCATACAAAGGTTCACTCCAGGAAACTTTGTGAAATTCAGGTTGAATCTTGTATTCACGCCTGAGGCAAGTGAGACACCGGACCACTTTTCCTTCTCTATTCTGGACAACAGTGGCGTATCCATTCCTACACGAGCAGGGACACCTGTGGATGTGCTTGGATCCCTGGATTTCGTTCAGGATCTCCCCGTTCTGCAAGTGTTCGCCGGAGACACGAGTCGCTCCCCGGTAGGTGGCGGGGGACCAATTGACTTAGTTACCCCGATTGCGGAACTTCTTGTTGTCATGGACATAAAACCCGGCGAGACACCAAATTCCATCAACCCTCGCCAGAATGGGAGAGTCCCGGTAGCAATCTTATCCGTCAGTGGTTTTCACGCCCGCTCCATTAGTGTCAATACGATCCGCTTTGGCAGGACTGGCACGGAAGCCTCTCCCTCCCAATCCGCGCTAACCGACGTTAATAGGGATGGCAAACTTGATCTCCTCCTTCATTTCAGAACTCAGGAAAGCGGAATTCGTTGCGGTGATATCACTGCTGTTCTTACCGGCACGACGACCTCCGGAATGGCAATCAAAGGTGCGGATAGAATTCGGACAGTCTCATGTCGCTAGACCAGGCTGTCAACTTCAAGCGATCAACATTGGCCGCAGTCGGCCAAGTAAGATCTTCGACACCCACAAGCCTCAGTTTTGCGGCTCCTTCGATTTCCCGTGACTATTGACACAATACCAGTCCGGCTCCAGCGCCAACTGAAGTCAGGCCTTAGGATAGTATTGTAAAGCAACGGGTTTCTCGACGGAAAGTAATGAAACAATATTGCATTCGCCTGTGGTGACTTCTCTCACCCCTTTAGGTCGGGGACCTACCTGCCCTCTTTTTTGCTCCAATGAAAAGTACGATGGTTCGCCTCTCAATCTGTCTGATGTTTTTGGCTTGGTCTTCTAAGTCCGATGCTGCGATCACTTTGAATCTGAGCCCTCCGGAATACGGTCCTTGTGGCCAGGTCCGAATCAACGGAGGTGTAATTCCAACCAGCGGGACGATCACGCGCCTTTCCTGGGACTGGGGTGACGGTACCATCATAGACAGCTTTTTTGAAGGTGTGCATACCTATAGCCGCAATGGCGCATACGAGATTCACGTGACCGCCTACAGCAACACGGGCGAGACGCAGACTACGCGTTCGTCTGTGACTATCTCGAACGCGGAGGATCCGACCTGCAAGTTTTCTCCAAGACTTCATCCGGCTACTGTCTTCCTGAGAAATGGGCGCACCAGCCAGGCTCTTCGACTTGAAATCCGTGATGATAGCGGAAAGCTATTACCGTCGGCTGGCCAGCGCGTTCGGTTTGAGAGTAAGAACCCAGCCTTGGTCCAGGTAAGCAGTTCGGGCGTGGTTACGAGCAAGGGGTTTGGTGAAACCGATGTGGAAGTCTTTGTTGAAGGAGGACGATCCGCGAAAGCGAAGGTGATTGCTGGACACTTTCGCGTGACACCGCCACTTTTGATGTTGTCGATGGACAAAGCGAGAACGGGAAGAGTATCGATCGACATTGCGAACGCCGACGGAAGCCCAGTGGATTTGACCGGACTGCGGGTTTCTTTTGCTTTTGATGGCAAGGGGAAGACGAGCAACATTGCCAGCATCGACGACGCCGGTTTGGTCACGACCATTCGACCCCTGCAGGTTCCCTTCGATACAGCTTCTGCCAGAGCCTTTGTTGAGAACCTCGATGCAAATAGCTCTACGATTATTAGAGTCCTGCCGAACGACCAGGACCTAAAGCATATCCAGCTCGACGCTTCGAACATCACCTTCTACATATTGGAGAAATATGGCTCGTTCAACTACGTGCAGATCTTTAATGACAACGACGTGCTTCGTATCACAAACCTCGCCTACCAACTCGAACAGACGCTGATGGGACTGCGCCCTTTTAGGGGGGACCTGCAGTACCTGGCAAATGAACCCGGCCCACCCGGGACGGAGCCTTGCGGAGGATCTGGAAATCCGGCGAGGTTCGGTACCAGACTCGGCGACGACATTCACAACAGTTGCCTAATCGTTGCCTTCCCACCAGCCGTGCCCCAGTGGTTTGTTTTCTTTCACGAATTGGGTCACAACTTCACGTTTGGATCGCAGAAGTTCAGTCAATTTGCTCTCGCAAGTCCGGTCCAGGGCAGCAACTCGGCCTATGTCGAAGGGCTGGCATCAGCCATGGGTGTCTATGCCGCGCGAAGAATGCGGGAGGTGACAGGGCAGTACGGAATCCCACAATCGATCCTCACTGAGATTCTCAAGCAAAACTGGTGGAGACCGACCCAAAAGCCAGACTTAGACCGGTACGTCGCAAACGGTTCACGATATTCATCGATAGACGCAAATATCATCGATGACATGGTTGTGGCGCTGGCTGACCAGTCTAGCACTGGGGCACTCTACCGTTTCTATTCTGTGTTCCTTCCGTCGGACAGCCAATATTCATTCGCAATCGACTCAGATGCCAAACAAGCGACCTTCTTTGTTGCCGCCTGGAGTGCAGCTGCGGGTGAAGACTTGCGATCGCGTTTCCGGCAAAGCTGGGGGTTCCCGGTCGATGACGCCTATTACGCTTCAATCAGCAGCGAGGTGGGAAAGCTCGTGTCACAACGAGACCCCGGGGCCTACGCTGGAAAGAACATTGAAGTGCCGGTGGGACAGAACGTGATGCTCAGCGAAGCGGAGGGATTCGACTGGGAGGGCGACGCTTTGAGGTTTTCTTGGAAGATTCTCAGTCAACCTTCCGGAAGCGTGGCGTCAGTCTCGGATGCGTCTGCTTTGCATCCCATGTTTCGTGCCGACCGGCCAGGGCAGTACGTTCTGAGTCTCACTGCCAGCGACGGACTGCTTACCGGGAGTGCAAGTACGATGACCATTGACGTGAAACCGGCAGTCCAACCTCAAACATTCAGCTGGATCCTACCATCGAGTGCCAGAGCTGTGGGCGCGATTGAAGGTGTCTTCTATACAACCGATCTGACCGTCGCAAACACCGGACCAACCGACGCTGCCATAACTCTGAAGTTTCTCGGTAACAACCAGGATGGCAGAACAGGGATCGAGAAGAATGTACAACTGGCTGCGGGGAAATCGGTCACCTATCTGGATGTTCTGCGCTCCGTATTCAATCTCGAATTGGACTATCGTGCCGTTCAGATTCGGTCGTCGGTCGCAGAGCTTGCAATTCTCAGCCGCACCTCGACACCCGGGGGCGGCGGGAGCTTCGGACAGAGTGTTCCTGCGTTTGCCTCAGGTGACACGATTGCACAAGGATCTCGACGGTCGATCCTGGGAATTCGCGAAGATGGAAAGTTCCGGACTAATCTTGTTCTCTCCAACGCGACTGAGAACGGAGTCAGTATCCAGGTCGCTTTGACGTCACAGGAAGGGCAAATCCTAGGGACCAAGGAATACTCAGTAGCCCCTTTAGGAATGGTTCAGGTAAGCGGATTGGTGCGTGACCTGGGAATCTCAGCAGATGTCACCGACGCACGGCTCGATTTATCTACGCCTTCGGTCGGCGGAGCGTTCGCAGCCTATGCTGCTGTGATTGACAATGTAACCAACGATCCGCGAACTCTGCTGCCGTCGGCTGCCTCAGGTAGTTCAACGTGGATTGTTCCTTCGTCTGCACGAATCGGAGGATCCGGTGGAGCCTTCTACACAACAGACGTGATCCTCTCCAACCTTGGACAAGCGGAAGCCAGCATGACGTTGAAGTTTCTGGGCAACAACATTGACGGACGCTCCGGGATCGACAAATTGATGGCTTTGGGGGCAGGCAAGTCGGCAGCTTTGCTCGATGTCTTAAGCTCGGTGTTTGGGCAGGAGTCTGGTTTTGGAGCTATCCGAATAACATCTTCCAGCTCGAACATCGCAGCCCTAAGCCAGACGTCTACGCCAGGTTCGGGTGGAACTTTTGGCCAGAGCGTTCCAGCTATGGGTTTGGCGAACTTCATTACCCAAGGATCACAGCGATCTATCGTCGGTGTCCGCGAGGACAGCCAGTTTCGAACAAACCTGGTCTTGACCAATGCAACTGAAGCTGTGATCGAGATTGATGTGAGCTTGATCTCAACGGACGGGAACACGCTCGGGATGCGAAGAATTTCTCTCCCGCCACTCGGCATGACGCAAATCACAAGGGTGGTGCGAGACTTAGGGATCGCAACGGAAGTCACGAGTGCCAGGGTGATTCTGTCAACTTCTATTTCCGGCGGCGCCTTTGTTGCTTATGCGTCGCTGATCGATAACACCACAAACGATCCTGTGACGCTGCTGCCGAGGTGATCTAATGAGCCGGTCAATGGCGATGGTCGGGCGATTGCGTTCTGGCTATGAAAGCTGGGACTGCAGAGTACTGAACATCTAGTGGGGCAGAGACTCGCGCTTGCCCGAACTGTCCTAGCGAGCTAATGTACGGTGCGCTGCATTACGCGGTCGTACTCTTTCTGAATGGTTCGGCAGTGGTCTTCTTCTTCGGCGGCAAACTTCAAGAAAATCGCTTTCCCGCGGGTGTCGTTGAACTTCTCCGCGTACTCGCGGAAAAATCGGTAGGACTCGATTTCCATTTCCATCGCCAGCTTTAGGGCTTGTTCCTCATCCAAATTGCTCTCGAGTCGCTTGCGAATCTCCTCGCGTGTCGGAAAGATTTTCTTCAACGATTCGTAGTCGAAGTGCAGAAACACGGGTGCCTTCAGGATGTTCTTGTCCTTCTTCAGCAGTTCAATCCACTCGTACTCAAGATCGTGCAAGTGCTTCTTTTCCTCTTCGGCAATGCGCAAGAAGGTGGCTTTGCCCGAGGGATGAGAAATCTGCTCGGCAGCGGCCAGATAAAAATTGACGCCACTGCGTTCGGCTTCCATGGCAATCTTGAGGGCATCGCGCGCAAACACCGCGTCGGAGTCAAATACCTCCTGCGGTGAAGGCCGCTGGTTCTTGCAATCCGGGCAAACACCGAAAATCTGCATCTGGTGACGAACCGTCTGAAACTGGTACTTGGCCACAATCATTTCCTGCAGCCGTTCCAGTTCGGGGCTGAGGAACTCGATGGTGCGATTGCAGTCAACACACACAATGTGGTGGTGGTGGGGCCGGTTGTAGATATGCTCAAAGCGAGTGCGCCCATCCTGAAAATCAGTCTCACGCGCCAGACCACAATCTGTGAGAGCCTTGAGCGTCCTAAAGACCGTGGTAAAGCCCACCGTCGCGTCCTTCTGCTTCACGAGCTGGTGCAGTTCGTCGATGCTTAGATGTCCGTTGGTGCGCAGAAAGCTTTCGACAATCACCTCGCGCTGGCGAGTCATCTTCAGGCTGTTCCGCTTCAAATAATCTGAAAATACCGATAGTTGTTCGGTAACTTCTTGATCTGTATTCAACGGTAGCTCCCGATACTGCTTAGTCCGGCAGGCTGAGGATCAACGGGCCATCGTCAGTGATCGCAACACTGTGCTCGAAGTGGGCCGAGCACTTCTTGTCTTTCGTGACAACCGTCCAGCCGTCCTTGAGCACAACCACCTTGTCAGTTCCCTGGTTCACCATGGGTTCGATGGCGAGCACCAGACCCGGTTTGAGTTGAATACCCCGTCCGTTTGCGACGTAGTTCAAGACGACGGGCTCTTCGTGCAGACTTCGTCCAACGCCATGCCCAGAAAACTCCTTCACGAGCGAAAATCCACGAACCTCAGCATGCGTTTGGATCGCCGCTGAAATGTCAGCCAGATGGTTTCCCGGCACGGCTTGTTGAATTCCGAGCATGAGACATTCCTGCGTTGTACTAAGCAAGAATTCCAGGTCGCCCAGAATCTTCCCAATGGGAACAGTGACCGCCGCATCCCCATAATAATCACGATAGCAGATTCCATAGTCAATGCTGAGAATGTCCCCTTCTCTGAGTGCTCGCTTTGATGGAATTCCGTGGACAACCTCTTCATTGATCGAGGTGCACAAAGTCGCCGGGAAGCCATGATATCCCTTGAAAGCTGGGCGGCCCCGATGCTTGCGGGTCATGTCTTCCGCTACGCGGTCCAGTTCAAGCGTTGTGATCCCTGGCTGGCACATGGACTTCAACGTTGTCAGCACCTCATTAACAATGAGATTCGATTCGCGCAGAATCTCGATTTCCTGTCGTGATTTCAAATGAATCAACTAACTACCCCCACTCAATGGCAAATGTTCCGGCTGTTTTCGGATCGCAGGTTGCTGTCTGAAACGAACGTGATCGCGGGAACTTGCCTTGGACTACGGTTCGGAACTGAGCAGACCATCAGTCGGATGGCCCTCGGAACACCTGACGGTGATGATTGATGAAAGCTCCAATGTTGTCAAGGCCGTTTCTGGACTTGGGTTCCGGCCCGGCACAGCCCTTTTGGCTCGCGCGTTCCGCCATTCCTTGACATCGGATTTCCGCGGTTGTAACTTCACACGACTTTACTGGCCTGAGTTGTCTCCCAATTCGAGTCTTGATGAAGAAAACTTCTGCGGAGCGCCACGAGAAGACCGAGGAGAGTGTAAGCCTCAGCAAGGCCTTGCGGGGAGCTCAACAGTTGGTAGTTTATCGCAAAGTTTTGTCTGATCCCATTGTGGCGTCATTCCTCGACCTTCTGAATCAACTTAACCGGAACGCCAAACTCACAAGGAAAGGCCTGCTCCGCATGACGGAGTCGTATGCGACTTTCTTTTCCCGACTGGCAGAAAGGACGGTGCGGGGACGAGCGTTTGGGTTTTGCACACCCTGGCAGGATCATTTGCTCAATTTGATTTTCGATGATGAGAATCTGTTTTCGTCCCACTCACAAGACTCCAGCCCACACGAGCTTGGCAAGTCTCTTGTAAGCCAGATAGAAAGCGATCTGGCGCGGTTGCAGAGGCTTTATCATGTGGATTCCGGCTCGGTAGTCTCCGCATTGCGACGGGCTGATCCAGGCGGCGCGTGGCTCAGGTGGGATGAATTTGGCTCTGTGCCTGCAACCAACGAGCGGGACTCAAAACGTCGCCGCACGGCTCAACTGCTCCACGAGGCTGCAGAGTGGAGTTTGCTATCGCCAGCCCTGGCGAAATGCTACCTGGAGTCCGGTGCCGGCCTGTTTTCACAGTGTCGGGCTTTCCAATGGAAAAGCTCAGCAGCAGGAGGCGGGGTCCGGCCGATCGCCGAGCCCGATCCGATCCGCCTGGAAGAGTTGGTCGGCTTCGAGAGCGAAAAAGAAACCCTCGTCCGCAACACATCGCATTTCCTGGCAGGATATCCGGCCAACAATGTGTTTGTGTATGGCGATCGTGGTACCGGAAAATCCTCGGCGATCAAGGCTCTTCTCAATCATTTTCCCGCAGGGCTGTTGAGAATGATTGAAGTCTCGCGAGACGATCTGGGAGATCTTCCTCAGGTGATGGCTCTCGTTCGGCAGCGCCGCGAACGATTTATCCTTTTTGTAGACGATCTATCCTTCGAGGAGGGAGAAACCCAATATAAGACGTTGAAGGCCGTGTTGGAAGGCAGCTTGGAAGCTCGTCCAAAGAACGTTCTGATCTACGCAAGTTCGAACCGGCGCCACTTGATTCAGGAGTATTTTTCAGATCGGAATGACATGCAGGGCGACGAGATACGCCAGCAAGATACGCTGCAGGAAAAAGTATCGCTTGCCGACCGTTTCGGCATTCAACTTGTTTTCGTGACGCCGAGCCAGAAAGAGTACTTTGCCATCGTCGCTTCCTTGGCAAAACGTCGTCAGCTTCCGATAGAGCGGCAAGAGCTGGAGCGAAAGGCGCTGCAGTGGGTTCAGTTCCACAACGCCCGCTCTGGAAGAACGGCACGGCAGTTCATCGACGACTTGACGGCTGAACTGAGTGCTCAGGCACACAAGAAGGGGACGATCTGAACGGCACGCCAACCCTCCTGTTACCCGCGCAAGACAAGCTTCTTGGAAAGATAGTACTTCGTTACGTACTCTGCCACCATACGGTCGGTATTGTATTGCGGGATTAGTGTCTGCATCGCGCGCCGGATTTTTTCGATCCAGCCACGCGGGATTCCCTGCTCGTTCCGGTCAAAGAACAAGGGAATGATGGCCTGCGTCAGCGTTTCATAGAGCGATTCAGCATCGGCTGCATCCTGTGCCTCGGCATCTTCGGGAGAGTTGTCTCCGCCGATGGGCCAGCCGTTGGTCCCATCAAAGCCTTCCCGCCACCAGCCGTCCAAGACGCTCAAGTTGAGCCCTCCGTGAACACTCACCTTCTGTCCGCTGGTGCCGCTGGCCTCTAAAGGCCGGCGTGGTGTGTTCAGCCAAACGTCGGCACCTGAAATGAGATAACGGGCCACGTGAATGTCGTAGTTCTCGAGAAAGATCACCTTCCCGAAAAACTCGTTGCGGCGCGTGATCTCGTGAATACGCTGGATGAACTCCTTGCCCCTGTCATCACGTGGATGGGCTTTCCCGGCAAAGACTAATTGGACTGGCTGCTTCGGGTCGTTAAACATGGCGATCGCACGGGCCAGATCAGAGAAGATCAGTGGCGCGCGCTTGTATGTCGCAAAGCGCCGGGCAAATCCAATGGTGAGGGCATCTGGCGAGAGAATTTTCTCAAAGACCTTTGCGCCTTCACCAATCCGGGTGAACTGGCCGCGCAGCCGCTTTCGAGCGAATTCGACCAACTCGCGCCTTAACCAATAGCGGAGAGCCCAGATCTCCTCATCCGAGATCAGATCCCGGTCAGAGATGATCTTCCAGAGATCGGGATACATGAGGCGCGTTTCCCAGTCAGGCCCCAGGTGAGCTTTCCAGAACCGTCGCGTCGGGCGTGTCATCCAGCCGCGGACATGAATACCGTTGGTAATGTGGCCAATCGGCGCCACTGGTGTCGTCTTCTGCATGTGCAAGGGCCGCCACATTTCACGGCTCACCTCACCATGTAGTTCGCTCACGCCATTGGCCGCCCGTGACATCTTCAGCGCCAGCACTGTCATGCAGAAGGCTTCTTGATCATCCTCTGGATCCACCCGGCCATAGCCCAGAAACTCCCTCACGTCCAACCCCAAATCAGAGCGAAACTTTCCCCAAACGTACTCCATATGGTCGGGCGAAAAGCGGTCGTGTCCAGCTGGAACCGGGGTATGAGTCGTGAAAACACAATGTTCCCTAACCCATTCCTCAGCATGCTTGAGGGAAGCACCCTTGCTGAGCTGTTCGCGCAATAGCTCCAGCGTGAGGAAAGCCGAATGCCCTTCATTCATATGGAATACTGCTGGCGCAAGATCAAGCGCTCGCAACAAACGCACGCCGCCCACGCCCATGACAATTTCCTGGCCGATGCGCATGGCGGTGTCACCCCCATACACTCGGCTTGTCAGATCTCGATAGTAGTCATCGTTCTCCATTAACTCAGTGTCGAGCAGATACATCACGGTCGACCCTACCTTAAGACGCCAAGCTTGAAATTTCACCTGGATATGCTGTAGCTCGACCGCCAAGATCAATGGGGCGCCATCCTCACCAACCACCAAATCGACGGGCAGGTCGTTTCGGTCGAGCATCGGATAGTGTTCTTCCTGCCAGCCATGGGGAGCAATCTGCTGTTGGAAATACCCCTGCCGATAGAACAAGGTGATTCCCACCAGCGGCACACCCAGATCGCTGGCAGACTTGGCGTGGTCGCCAGCCAGGACACCCAGTCCACCTGAGTAAATTGGCAAGCTTTCGTGAATCGCAAATTCGGCGCTGAAATAAGCGACCGGGCTCTTCAGAAACGGCGCTGCATGCGCCGAGCACCAGGTACGCTCGCGTGTCAGGTACTCGTGAAACTCAAGCAAGACGTCAGACACACGTGCAGAAAATGCTCGCTCCATAAGACGCGCTGTCAACTCTGTGGACGAGAGCGAATTCAGTACAGCCACCGCATTGTGATTCGAACCTGTCCATGCAAGTGGCGAAAGGTCTGCAAAAATCTCCTGGGCCTCCGGGTTCCAAGTCCACCAAAGATTCCGGCTCATCTGGCGGAGCTCTTCGGTCATGGTATCGGGACTCTTGATCTTGTTCAGATACTGAATTTTTTCCTCAGTACGCAATTGCGGGTCTCCCTGTCTGAAATAGCGACATAACCTTGTGGAACAGCCTGCGACAGACCAACATAGGGTTGCTTACGAACACGATCGGCACGACAAGCCGCTTAGAGGCGGGATAGTATGCAAAAAAACAATCGAAAGTGCTACCAGTTTAGCCATGCATATCGCCGCAAAAGCATGCCCGCGCGAACCGGCCTTGACCGAAGGAGGTGATGGCATAGTTGGGCAGAGGATCATTCGTGCCCATGAGGCCAGCCAGTGCAATAAAGAAGAAGAATATTCTCCATATTTGTCAAACTCGCCCGGAAGCTGAGGCCGTTCCGAAGTTGCCAGGCTTGATTGAAGCGGGTTTCAATCCGTGTACATCCAATCTTCACAGCAACTTGCCTATAGTTCCATTCGAAGTCAGCTCTTCCGCGGTTCAGCAACGGCTGGTTTCGTCTTTGTGGCAGGACAGTTGCAAAATCTTAAGCATCGTAGTCCAAGAGGAAGTCCGATGAATACGCCGAAACTTCTGGGGAACATCGCAGTCACCTGCTTCATCCTGGTCCAACTGGCGGATTGGTTGGCAACCTATCAAGGACTGATCCACTTTGGTACCGAGATTGAAGGAAACCCTATGCTGCGCTTTCTGATGGAGCGATACGATATCGTGTTCGCTCTCACCACCGCCAAAATCGCCGCCACAATCGCTGGCTCCTTTCTTCACTTGTTCAACCGCCACTTGGAAGTGGCCAGTCTGACCTTCATATACACATGCTTCGCATTGGTGCCATGGTCCCGGGCATTGAATCTCCAGTTCGCGTTCTGACCGAAACGCAAATCTGTGCCGACGACGGGTCCGCGCCTTTCTCAACTTCCGGATAAACCCAAGCCACCCTTCCAAACAGCAAATCCTTCTTGGTTTGACCTCAAAGCAGTATAATCCCCAAAAACTTTGGAGGAATCTAATGCAGAATCCTTTCGCTGGCTGGACACGACGTTGTTTTCTGCAGCGCGCTGGGCTGACTTCGTTAGCAGGCGGTCTAGGGCTGGGCTCGTTGTCAGCGGCCGTCAATGATCACAAGAATGCGAAGAGCGCTCGCAAAACGCGGCGCAAGATTTACGAAGAGCTTGGCCTGCGGCCGTTCATCAATGCGGCGGGGACTTATACCACGTTGAGCGCTTGTGTCATGCCTGACGAAGTTGTTGCAGCGATGGAAGAAGCGTCGCGGCAACACATTTCCATTCCAGAACTCCACGAGGCTGCCGGGAAACGCATCGCTTCGCTCGTGGGTTCGGAGGCCGCGCTGGTCACTTCGGGCTGTGCCGGTGCACTAGTGCTGGCGACAGCAGCTTGTGTCTGCGGTTCTGACGGCGAGAAGATTCGCCGTGCTCCGGATACGAATGGGATGAAGAACGAGGTCATTTTCCAGAAGTCACACCGGTTCGGTTACGACCATGCCATCAGAAATGTCGGCGTAAAAATTGTGGAGGTCGAGACCGCCCAGGAACTCGACAGCGCCGTGAATGAAAGAACGGCGATGTTGTTTTTCCTGAACTCTGCAGATCCCGAGGGACAGATCAAGCGGCAAGAGTTCGCCGAGATTGCTCGAAAGAAAGGGATTCCGAGCCTCATCGATGCCGCGGCCGATGTTCCGCCGGCAGAGAATCTCAGCGCGTACATCAAGATGGGCTACGACTTGGTGGCTTTCAGCGGAGGAAAAGGCATTCGCGGGCCACAGTGTTCCGGACTTCTGCTGGGTCGCAAGGATTTGGTTCACGCAGCCTACTTGAATGGATCTCCGCATTCAGACTCAGTGGGACGCGGTGGCAAAGTGGGCAAGGAGGAAATTATCGGGCTCATGACTGCGGTCGAGCTTTTTGTTAGGCGCGACCATCAAGCAATCTGGAAGGAATGGGAGCGTCAGGTTAGCACCATCGGCAAAGCCGTTGCAGGAATCAAGGGAGTGGAAACCGAACAGTTTCTCCCCGTCATTGCAAACCAGGTACCCCATCTCGCTATCAAGTGGGACCCCAAGGCGATTCCCAAAACACGCGACGACATTGCGAAGGCTCTACGGGATGGGGAGCCCAGGATTGAAGTGCGGCCCAGCGCCGGCAGTGAGCCCCGTCTGGACGTTGCTGTTTGGATGTTGCAGCCCGGTGAATACCAGGTCGTCGGAAAACGGTGTGCCGAAGTGCTGAAGGCAGCGGCGCAAAAGGCCTGATATTCTCGGCCTTAAGAAAGGCCAAGTGTTCGCCGTCTGATGCGCAGCCAGCAGTTGGCCTCTCAAATGAATTTACGTCTGCTCAATTTTGGCAGGTCCCTGCGCCTTGGCTCCCGAGCCAAGCCCACCTTGCGTTTTCGCCGAAGATCCGTTAGATTCACACTCGATTTAGGCCACCGCTCTGGATCAGGAGGCTTCGACCTGGAATGCCGATTTATGAGTACCGTTGCGAGAAGTGTGACAGTCATTTCGAAGTAATTCAAAAATTCTCGGACAAACCCCTGAAGTTCTGCTCCAACTGCAAGGGAAAGCTCACGAAGCTGATTTCTCAAACCTCCTTTCAACTCAAAGGTTCCGGCTGGTATGTGACGGATTACGCTAAATCAGGCAAGACCTCGAGCAAGTCGGATGAAAGCTCCAAGCCCGCAGCAGAATCTTCGACCAAGGCAGCAGAATCCTCGACCAATAGCGAGACTCCCTCCAAAAAGGAACCTACCAAGAAGGCAAAGTAGTTGCAAGCCTAAGGACACCGTAGCGCCAGCGACGCTGAACGGCCTCCATTCGGTCACCTCCAATCCTTACCGCACCGCAAGTTCAAACCGGGCTGGTGAGACTGGACGCCCGCGCCGGTGACTCACTGGTTTATCGTGGACGATCCTCCTTTATACAGAAGTCCACAGGTGGGGTCTCCTTCAAGGCATCAAGACCTAGGATAAAGGGCAAGGACTTGGCAAGAGCGTACTTTCAGCAGCCTCGATATGAAGCGAGACTCCAGACCTATAAGGCCCATGGCGTGCCACAACTATTCCTTTCTCTTGACTGGGTGCCCACCCTCGTCATAAATGATGTGGCGCTTGTGCTCTTTGGGCGTCCCCAGAAGACGAAACATAGGCTCTTGAGATGTCTCGACGGGCACAACGGAATCGCGCCGCCCATTCAGCACTAAGGTAGGGATTGTCACTCGAGGAGCGAAGTTGAATGTATCCACCTCGGCAAAGACTTCTGGAGATAGAAGCCACCCGGAGGAAGAACGTTCACCTGCAAACGATCCTCCAGTGGCGCGACCACGTTTTAGCAAATCGCTCCGTTGTTTCTCTGAGCTGAGCGAAGGGGTGCTGTATCCAACCCACGGATGTGACAGGACCATGAGAACTCTCCCAAACGGGCAGTGTCTGGCGAGTTGAGACGGTGACCAAGTGGTGTGAAATCTTGATCGAATCGAACGTGGAGGGAGTAAAACGTGAATAACCACAATATCCTTCTCAGCCTAATCGGTGCTCGAGCGATGCCGGCCTGCCTTCGCTCCTCTACAAACGAAAAAAAGAGGAACCACCTCAAGGAATCCCTTCCTGTCTTACGGGTGTTCCTTCCCTTGGCTGTGCTTGTCACCCTCACCTTCCGCGCGTTCTCTCAAGAAACCTCGTTCCCTCCCGTCGATCGTCGAGCCGGTGAAGTCCGTGACTTGAATACGACCTGCAGCTTCCTCGCGCCCAAAAGTAAAGAAGAATGGAACGCCAGAGCCAAGTCCCTTCGCCAGCAGATCCTCATGAGTTCAGGGCTCTGGCCTGCACCCGAAAAGGCCCCGCTCAACCCGCACATTTTTGGCAGGATCGAGCGGCGAGACTACTCGATCGAGAAGGTCTATTTTGAGAGTTACCCGGGGTTTTATGTTACCGGTAATCTTTACCGGCCGGTTGGGAAGCAGGGTCCCTTCCCTGGCATTCTCATGCCCCACGGACACTGGGAGTATGGCCGGTTGGAGAACTCGGAGCTTTGTTCGATTCCCGGCCGGGGCATCAATCTAGCCCGTCAGGGATACGTCTCGTTCGCCTACGACATGGTGGGCTACAACGACAGCCGCCAGGTAGAAGACCATCGATTCATCAGCCAACCTCTGAGCCTGTGGGGAATCGGCCCGTTGGGTTTGCAACTCTGGAACAGCATTCGTTCCGCGGATTTTCTGGAAACACTTCCCGACGTGGACAAGCAGCGTCTGGCTTGCACTGGCGCGTCCGGGGGAGGGACTCAAACCTTCCTATTGACTGCTGTAGACGACCGCATCCAGGTGTCAGCACCCGTCAACATGATTTCTCACTACATGCAGGGCGGGTGTGTTTGCGAGAACAGTCCCAACCTCAGGCTCGACACCGACAACATGGAAATCTCGGCTCTCATGGCGCCTCGTCCCATGCTGATGGTCTCCGCTGCAGGCGATTGGACCCGAGACACGCCTCGGATTGAGTTTCCAGCAATTCAAAACGTGTATCGACTTTTTGGGGCCGAAGACAAGGTACGAACCGTCCAATTTGTGGCACCTCACAATTTCAACCGAAGCAGCCGGGAGGCTGTCTATGGCTGGTTTGGGGAATGGCTGTCTGGGCGGCAAAAGGAAGCAACGCCGGAGGAGAAGGCGTTTACGCTCGAGCCTCCTTCCGACCTTCTGGTCTTCTATGGACGGGGCCTGCCGGAGGGCGCCAAGACGCAGTCGGCACTGATCGAGTACCTCAAAGAAAGCGCTGAGAAGCAGACGCTGGCACTCAAGCCACGCGATGCAGCCAGCTTGGGGGCTTTTAAGAAAGTCATGGGGGCAGCCTTCCAGCAAGCCATCGCCGCTCGATATCCGGCCCCCAAAACGGTCTGGACAGCAGTTCCCGAAGGGGCTGTAATCGGCTCCTCCCGTGACTTCTGGATCGGTCGGCGCAACGAAGGGGATCGCGTCCCGACAAGACTCTGGGCGCCAAGGCGAAAGCAGCAAAGCCTAACTGCGACACTTCTGGTTCACCCCAATGGGAGAACTGTTTTTGAAGCGACCACGGGTAGCATCGTGGCCTCCTTGCTCCAGCGCGGCCACCTGGTGCTGGCGGTGGACGCCTTCAATACAGGGTCTGCCAAAGTCCAGCGTGACCGCAGCGACCGCTTCTTTACTACTTACAACCGAACCGACGATGCTCATCGAGTTCAAGACATCCTCACAGCGATCAGTTACCTGAAGACAAGGCCTGAGGTGTCCGCGATTAATCTGATTGGATTTGAGAAGGCAGGACTGTGGTGTCTGCTGGCTCGAGCCCTCGCGCCGGAGATCCAGAACACCATCGCGGATGTTTCACAGTTCAAGAGCCTAGATGACCAAGCCTATTTGGATCAACTCTACATTCCGCACATCCGGAAGGCTGGAGATTTTCGAACGGCGCTCACGATCGCCCTGCCAACTCAACTGCTCATCCACAACACCGGATCACAGTTCGATACCCGATGGGTTCAAGACGTCTACCGGATCTCGAAAGCGGAGCCGGCTTTGAGAATTGAGAACGCCAGGATTTCCGAAGCGACAATGCTCTCGTGGCTAAAATGACCTGTCTTTGGCGAATCCACAACGCCGGAGACCGATCGGAGTGCCAAGTCGTACCCGCAGCGGATCATACAAGAGCGTGTCCCCTATTTGATCGAAGTTGAAGAAAATCCCGGTATCGCTCAGCGTGGGGGCGTCGTATCGGTGTCTTCAACGGAAGATCCTGTGCTTGCCCCAATCACAGGGGTGACTGAACCTTTTTCTTCAGATAGGATTTGCGATTTGCCAGGAGAAACCAAATGGAAGGCAGAACCGCAATGAATCGGCGTGAAGCATTCAACGATAGGTGTATTTTCGGTTGCTAGCAGCCTGTCGGACTTAAGTTCGGCAGCTGCGATGTGTCGGTAGAAGGAGCCGCCGAATCGAAGTAAGCTCGGCACAGCGTCTCGGCGACAAGCAACGTTTCGTTTAGGCAGCTTC
>Ga0187893_10001592_pt1 | contig 53974 bp, 54 predicted proteins | sample MA1701074metaG_FD_139574 | JGI IMG/M metagenome (GOLD analysis project Ga0187893, IMG submission 139574) | White microbial mat communities from a basaltic lava cave in the Kipuka Kanohina Cave System on the Island of Hawaii, USA - MA170107-4 metaG ... | reverse complement strand
ATCTCTCCTAAAAACAAAGTTGCAGTTAAAACAGATCTTATTCACAAAATAAGATGTTAAGTTGACCCTCGCTGCCAGCGGGAGTCTTCTTAATTGATTCAAAATCTAATATACGAGGAGAAACAACATGCCCAAAAAGACCCGTAAAAAAAAGAAAACGGTAGCCAAAAAGAAAAAGGCGGCAAAACGTCCTTCTAAAAAGAAACGAGTCGTAAAGAAAGCCAAAGCCGGCCCCGAGCTTCCGAGCGAACCCGTGGGACGGGTCACTCACTATTTCCCCAAGGTGAAGGCTACCGCCATCATGATCGAACGGGACCGCGTGAGAGTGGGGGACACCCTTTACTTCAAGGGGCACACCACCCGCTTCAAGCAGCAAGTAGAATCCATGCAGCTTGAACATCAGGCGGTTTCCGAGGCTTCCCCGGGGCAGGAGATAGGAATCCGGACCCGCTCCCGGACGCGGGAGCGCGACCTGGTTTTTAAGCTCTAGCGTCACCTTGTTTAAATTTTCTCCCAAGGCCGTAGGATTTCCGGCGGCCAAGATCCGGCAGGGCTGGTATTCCGATAAATATTTTGTCCGAAGCCGGACCCTCCTGAAAAAAGACGGCCGTCACCCCAAAGTCGTGATGCAGGTCTTTTGCAAAAAACCTGCCCTCCTCTGCGGTATCGAAGAAGTCGCTCAATCTTTAAAACAGGGGAGTGCGCATTCCCGTCATTTCAAGGTTTATGCCTTAAAGGACGGCCAAGTCGTTAAGCCCTGGGAGACGGTGATGCATATCATAGGGGATTACGCCGCCTTCGCCCATCTCGAAACAATTTACCTCGGAATTTTAACCCGCCGCACCTCGATGGCCACCGCTGTCAGAAAGGTGGTGGATGCGGCAAAGGGGAGGCCCGTTTTTTTCTTCTCGGCCCGCTTCGATCATTTTCTCAATGAGCCGGGGGACGGTTATGCCGCGGGGGTGGGGGGAGTGGACAGCGTGTCCACAGACGCCAATGCCGCCTGGCTTCCCCGTCAAAGGGCTTTTGGGACCATTCCCCACGGACTGATTGCCGCTTACGGAGGGGATACGGTTCAGGCGAGCCTTGCTTTTGACCGGTTCATGCCGAGATCTGTCAAACGGATCGTCCTGGTGGATTTTCAGAATGACTGTGTGAAAACCTCGCTCGCCGTGGCCCGGGTTCTTGGAAAAAGACTCTGGGGTGTACGCTTGGACACCGCCCGGGAGATCCGTGATCGATCGGTGAAGGGGAGAGGGCCCGCTTCCCTGGGTGTCTGCGCAGAGCTGGTTCGAAATGTCCGCCATGCGCTTGACAAGGCAGGCTACCGCTGGGTGCGCATCATCATCAGCGGCGGTTTCAATGCCGATCGGATCGCCGAATTCGTCCGCAAGCGGGTGCCTTTTGACGGCGTCGGGGTGGGAAGTTCATTTTTTCATGAAAGAATCGAGTTTACGGCCGATATTGTAAGAGTAAACGGCAGGCATTGCGCCAAGGTCGGGCGGCAGTGCCGGCCCAATTCTAAATTAAGGAAGGTTCTATAAATGGACCAGTTTCTTCGCACCTATCAGCGCTTTAATCTCGAAGAAGTAGAAAAACACCTCCTGATCCTCGGGGACCTGACAGGCGACTGCGCGGCTTGCCGCCACCTTGGGATCAGCTATCAAACGGCGAAAGAGTGCCCCCGTTGCAAAACTATTTTTAAATATGTGACGAGCCGCCGCCTTGAGACTCATCCCGGAGAAAGATTCCAAATCGCCTCGCGCCTTAAGGAATTACGCCCCGAGCTCGCTTTTATCGATTACGAAGATTACAAGAAAACTCTGGGTCGGAACAAAGCCCGAGAATTTTTTGGAAAGTAACCCCTCTTTTGACCGTTCCCTCGCGGTTCTGACCTCCTTTGTTTATTTTGTCCAGGGCGCTTTAAGCCTCTCCGGAATTGCCTTCCTCCTCTACCTCCGAGGGAGAGGGTGGGGGGTGTCCCAGATTGCCACCTTTTCCTTTGTAATAGGCCTTCCTTGGGCCTTAAAACTGCTTTATGGGGCCTTTTCCGATGCGGTGCCTATCCAGGGCCTCCGCCGGAAGCCCTATCTCATTTTGGCCTCGGTCCTGTCCCTCGGGTGCTGGATCGGCATTTCCTTTACCCCTTCCTCCGCATTTTTGCTTTACGCCCTGGCCCTCACCTCCAATTTGGGGTTTGCCGTAACGGACGTGGTGACGGATGCATTGATTGTTGAAAATTCGAGAGAAGATACCGCCCAACTTTATCAGAGCCTTGCCTGGGGATTCCGGAGCTTCGGCGCCATTGTCGGCGGCGTATTGGGAGGCTGGCTCGCCCAGCATTTGCCTTATTCATGGGCCTTCCTGGCGACGGCTTCCCTTCCGGTGACGACACTCGTCGCTTCTTTTTTTATCCATGAATCCCAAACTCAGGGGGAGACCCAAACACAGAATATCCTGAAGCCGATCCTGCAGAGCCTGAAAGCTCTTTCTGAACCCGACTCAAGACTCTTTGCGGGGCTTCTTTTGACGCTTTCTTTTTCCGCTTCTTTTGGGACGCCGTTTTTCTTCTTTCTCAAGGAAAAGCTGAAATTTTCAGAGATTTTCCTAGGCAGCCTTTCGAGTCTTGCCTGGTTTGGGGCTATTATCGGCTGCTTTTTTTACGGAAAATTTTTAAAGCAAATCCCGGTCAAAAAAACCCTCTTCCTGGCCGTCGGAATTAATGTCGTCAATATTTTGAGCACTTACGGGATCCTCAACACCTGGAGTGCGGCGGCCCTTTCTTTCCTGGGCGGCATTCTTTCTTATTTGACCCTGCTTCCTCTCATGGCTTCGGCGGCTCTTTTTTCGCGTAAACCGGGGATTCAAGGCTCCCTTTTTGCGCTTTTCATGAGCGTCCATAATTTGGGGCAGATTCTCTCCACCTTTTTGGGGGGTAAGCTCTTTGATATAATGGGCTTGCGGATGCTGATTCTGGTGAGCGCGCTGGTCAGTTTGCCGGGTCTCGTTTTCGCGAGTCGAATCAAATCCTTAGAATCCTAATGGAGGCAGAATGGATTTATCCCAAGGCGCAGGACTTTTGGCTTCAAAGATCGCCCAAACCCTCAAAGAAAAAGGACACGTGGCTTATTTTGCGGGGGGGTGTGTCCGCGACTTCCTGAGAGGGAAGGATCCCAAAGATTATGACATTGCCACGACGGCGCCTCCCGAGGCGGTCGAAAAGCTTTTCCCCAAAACGATTCCCGTAGGCAAACAGTTCGGCGTCATCCTGGTGGTGGAGGATGGGATGAATTTTGAAGTCGCCGCCTTCCGGAGCGAGGGGCCCTACCGCGACGGCCGCCGGCCCGACCAAGTCCGGTTTACAAGCCCCGAAGAGGACGCCAAGCGGCGCGATTTTACGATCAACGGCCTTTTCTATGACCCCTTTGCCCATCAAGTCATCGATTACGTGGAGGGGAAGAAGGACATCGAGCGCCGGATCATCCGGGCCATCGGAAAACCCGAAGTCCGTTTTGAAGAAGACAAATTGCGGCTCCTTAGAGCGGTGCGGTTTGCCGCCAATCTGGGCTTTGAAATCGAATCCCAGACCCGGCAATGGGTCCAGCGCCTGGCCCCTAAAATCCATCAGGTCAGCGCCGAGAGGATCCGCGACGAACTCGTGAAAACTTTTACCCGCTCCGGGGCAGGCCGTGGCCTGGACCTTCTTTCTTCAAGCGGGCTTCTCAAAGAAATTCTTCCGGAAATTGAAATCATGAAAGGAGTCGAACAACCCCCCGAATTTCATCCGGAAGGGGACGTCTTTATCCACACACGGATGTTACTGGATTGCCTTGAAAACCCCTCTCCTGTTCTTGCCTTTGCAGCGCTCTTGCATGATGTGGGGAAACCCCCGACTTTTCAAATCCGCGAGGGGAGGATCCGTTTCTATGAACACAGCCGCGTGGGAGCGGACATGGCCGAAAAAATTTTGCGGCGGCTCCGTTTTTCCAACGATGAGATTGAGGCCGTCCGGACTTGCGTGGATAATCACATGAAATTCGCAAACGTGAAGGAAATGCGGGTGGGGAAACTCAAGCGGTTCATGAGCACCTCCACCTTTCCCACGGAGCTGGAGCTTCACCGGATTGACTGCCAGTCGAGCCACGGAATCCTGGACAATTATTATTTTTTGCAGGATAAAGTGGAGGAGTTCAAAAAGGAAGAGCTCCGGCCGAAATCCCTTTTAACAGGAGACGATCTTTTGGAATTGGGAATGAAACCGGGGCCCGGAATGAAACCCATTCTGGAAGAGGCTTATGAGCTCCAGCTTGAAAATCAAATTCGGAATAAAGAAGAGGCCCGCGCCTGGGCCCGCAAAAAGTTGGAGAGATGAGCACGCTCCGTTTCATCTGTGACGAACAGCTCGGCCGCCTTGCCAAGTGGCTCAGGCTGCAGGGGTTTGACACCCTCTATGAGTGTCCCATCGCCGATTCACGCCTGATTCAGTTGGCCCAGTCGGAGGCGAGGATGATCCTCACCCGCGACCGGCATCTTTCCGCCAAAACTTTGTGGGAGAGCATCCTTTTGATCGAAGCGACCCATTACGGGGACCAACTCCGGGAACTCCGGGAAAAGGCCCGGCTTCCCAAAACCGCGCCTTTCAGCCGGTGCCTGGACTGCAATTTTGAAATCAAATCCGTTTCCAAAGCCGAGGTGCGGGGCAAAGTTCCCGAGGAAGTTTATGAACTTTACGGCGAATTTTACCATTGCCCGAAATGCCGCAAAATATTCTGGCAGGGGACCCACGTGAAAAACAGTAAAATCAGGCTTCAGCGTTTCGTTAAATAGCCACCGTCATTGCGAGCGACCGTAGGGAACGAAGCAATCTCGGACTAGAGATTGCTTCGTCGCTCCTCGCAATGGCGCCCAGGAGGAGAACCATGCAGCGAGTTGCGTTGACCTTTATCGGAAAAGACCGGGCGGGGATTATCGCCAGGGTAAGCCGCGCCCTCTTTGAAGCGGGCTGTAATATCGAGGACACGACCATGACAATCCTCGAAGGCGAATTTGCCATGATCATGATTGCCTCCCTCCCTCATTTTCAAGCAGAGAAAAAGTTAAAAGGGGCCTTTGAGCGCCTAAAGAAAGAGTGGGGGATCCACCCCTTCTGGAGGCCACTTCCAGGAAAGGGCGTGCGGGGCGAAAAACACCCCGCCGGCACCCAAACCTATGTGGTTTCCGTAGTGGGGAAGGACCGGACCGGGATCGTTTACGAGACGAGCCGGATTTTGGCCGGGGCGGGCCTCAATATCACCGACCTTAATTCCAAAGTGCTGGGGGAGGGCAAAAAAAGCGTTTTTGCGATGGTCTTGGAGGCGGATATCCCCCAGCGTTTTAATTTAAAGAAGCTGGAGCCGGCCCTGAAAAAGCTGAAGAACCGCCTCAAAGTCGATGTGAGCATCAGACCCCTGGAGCGCCTTTCCTTATAAAATGGCGGTCCTTTCCATTCGTCTTTTTCCGGACCCCGTTTTGCGTAAACGATCCAAGCCCGTGGATTCAAAGAGTCAAAAGACCCAAGAGACCCAAGGCTTCATTAAGGACCTCACGGAGACCCTCTATAAGCAGCCCGGAGGGATCGGGATTGCGGCCCCGCAGGTGGGGGAAGCCCAAAGAGTGATTGTGGTGGATGTCTCCCCCCGCGACCCTTCAAAACGGCGCGAGGTCATGATTAACCCCCGAATCCTGCGCCAGGAAGGGGAGGTCTTGAGCCGGGAGGGGTGCATGAGCCTCCCCGATTACACCGCCAATATCAAACGATTTGCCAGGGTTCTTGTTCAATGGCTGGATCAAAAAGGGGTGCGCCAACAAAGATGGGCCGAAGGAATTGAAGCCATCTGCCTTCAGCACGAAGTGGACCATCTGAACGGTGTGCTTTTTATTGACCGCGTTGCTTCCTTAAAGACCGACGTTTTCCCGCGAAAAAAGAAGAAGTAATCCCTGTATGGCTATTTTACATAAGATATATTATCAGACATTTATAGGTAGGAAGCTATGAGGCAAGCCAGGGTGTATTAGGGTAACAGCTGGGCCGCGATTTGGCTGATTTGTTTGCCGTCTGCCCTGCCTTTAGCCTGGGCCACGGCTTCTTTCATGACCTTGCCCATGTCAGCCTTCGACTTGGCGCCGGTGGCCTGAATGGCCTTCTGGATCAAATCTTTTAATTCCCCCTCGGAGAGGCCTTTGGGCAGATAGGCCTGGAGAAGGGCTTTCTCCTTGGTTTCCTTATCGACGAGCTCCTGGCGCCCCCCTTTTTTATAGGCTTCAATGGAGTCATCGCGGAGCTTCACCTGTTTTTGGATGAGTCCGATCATTTCCTCGTCTTCCACCTTGTCCTTCTTTTTCTCGATCAAAAAGTTTGTGACCGCCGCTTTGAGCATTCTCAAAACGTCCACTTTAAGCGTGTTTCTTTCTTTGAGCGCCGTTTTAAGGTCTTCGTTGATCTTCTCATTCAGCATGAATTCCCTCCTGTTGGAATAGGATTTACCAGTCCTTGGCCACTTCGGCCGAATCCGCATAGACGGGAGGCCGCCGAAGGTCCTGAAGCTTCTTTTCGCCCTCCTGAAGGGCATCCAGGATTTGAAGGGCGTTTTCCTGGTTCATTTGCCCTTGGAGGGGTTGGGGCATTTTTTGCCCCTCTTCGGGCTTCATTTCCTGTCCCGGCTTTTGCTCCTCTTCCTGCTTCTGCTCTTCCTTTTTCTGCTCGGCCTCTTGAGCCTTCTCTTCAGGCTTCTTTTGCTCTTCCTGCTTCTGTTGCTGTTTTTCCTGCTCCTGCTTTTCGTCCTGTTGTTTTTGTTCCTGCTCTTTTTGATCTTTGCCCTGCTTGCCCTCTTCCTCTTTTTCTTCCTTCTGCTCCTGCCCTTGTTCTTCCTCTTCTTGACCGCTCTGCTGCTGCTGTTGTTGCTGCTGTTGCTGTTGTTGCTGGTCCTGCTGCTGTTGTTGATTTTGTTGTTGCTGGGGTTGAGGTTTGGGTTTTTGCTGCTGCTGGTTTTTCTGCTTTTCGTTCTGCTGCTCCTGGTCCTTTTTCTCAAAAAGGGCCTTTTTCTGATTCAAAAATTCGAGATTATATTTGGCGTCCTCGTCCTTGGGATTGATATCCAGGGCTTTTTTGTAGGCGTCGATCGCCTTTTCAAAGTCCCCCAACCGGTACTGGGCATTGCCGTAGTTGTAGAGGACCTTGGCCTTGGTTGCGGGGTCTTTGGTTTGGCTCAAAGCCTGCTCAAGCTCTTCTTCCGCGGTTCGGTACTCATAGAGCCGGTAAAGGGCCGTTCCCAAGTTATAGCGGATGACCGGTTCCTTAGGATCGGAGACCTCGGCTTTGCGGTAATTTTCGACGGCCGATTGATATTTCTTCTCCTCGACCTGCTGGTTCCCTTTCTTTACGAGAGAAGACGAAGAATCCATAAAACCGGTCAATAAAAATAAACTTAAAAGCGGAAGAATAAATTTCACGGGTTTATGTTTCCTGTTCCCAAGCAAGGCCTCCCCCACCAGAAGAAGAAATGCAAGGAGCAGGAAAAGCTGAAAATGATCTTCGCGTTCGGCGACTAATCGTTCCTTGAGCTGGCGTTCCCCCAAGGTCTCCAAATGTTTCAGTATGATTTCGATTTCTTTCTCCCCGGGTGTCGCCGGGAGATAAAGCCCGCCCGTTTCTCTTGCGACCTCTCCCAAGAGCTCGGCATTGAGGCGGGTGATGACCACCTGCCCTTCCCTGTCTTTTTTGTAGGCGGTGACCTTTTCCGTGGAGACGGAACGAAGCGGAATGGGCTCCCCTTCCGGCGTGCCGACCCCCACGGTATAAATTCGGATGCCGGCTTTTTTCACGGCCGCGATCGCTTCCTTCACCCCTCCCTCGTGGTCTTCCCCATCCGAGAAGATAATGACGGCCCGGTACTTGCGGCTTTCTTCGGAGAAGGCTTTGGAAACGAGATCAACCGCACGGGCCAGAGAAGTCCCGGGGTTCGGGATATAGCCCACTTTGATGGAGTCCAAGAAGAGCAAAAAGGCGGAATGATCAAGGGTGAGGGGGCATTGGAGAAAGCTGGATCCCGAAAAAGCGATCATCCCGACCCGGTCTTCTTTGAGCCACCGGATCATGCTCTTGATTTCGAGCTTGGACTTTCCGAACCGGCTGGGTTTGATGTCCTCGGCAAGCATGCTTAGGGAAGTGTCGAGGAGAAAAATCAAATCCACGCCTTTCCTTTCGATTTTCTTCTTTTCCTCACCCCATTGGGGCCGTGCCAAGGCCAGTGTTGAGAAAATTAAGGCGGCGATCAAAAACCCCCAGCCCACTCTTCTTCGCTGGACGGAAAAAGCGGGCATCAGGCGCGCTTGGATAAATTCGGGGTTCCCAAGGCGGGAAAGCCGCCGCCGCCTCTCCGCACTCCCCCACCAGAACGCCAGGACCGCCAGGGGAATCACCCACAGGAAAAGAAGATTGGAAGGCTCGTAAAGCTGCATCAGGGGATCCTCATCAGGACGGAATTCTTCAATAAAATTTCCGCGGTAAGCAGGAGAAGTGCCGGGATAAGAAAATAGGGAAAAAGTTCGTCATAGCTCCGGTACTCATGCACTTTGACTTCTGTTTTTTCAAGCTCGTTGATTTTCTGATAAACCTCGGTGAGGGATTGGGGGTCCCGGGCGCGGAAAAAGATCCCCCCCGTGATGTCCGCCACCCTTTTCAAAAGGAATTCATCCACGTCGACCCTGGCCTGAACATAACGTTTGCCGAACAAGGGGTCATTAATGGGGAAAGGGACAAGCCCCCCCTTGCCCACTCCGATCGTGTAAATTTTAATCCCGAAGGTGCGCGCGAGCTCCGCCGCCGTCACAGGGTCGATTTTACCCGCGTTATTCTCCCCGTCCGTGATGAGAATAACAACCTTGCTTCGGGCGTCACTTTCCCGTAACCGGTTCACTGCGGTCGCAATCCCCATTCCGATCGCTGTTCCATCCTGAATCATCCCGATTTGAATTTCATCCACCAAATTCAGCAAAATGTCGTAATCGAGAGTGAGGGGGCATTGGGTGAAGGCCTCCCGCGCAAAGACCACCAGACCGATCCGGTCGTTTTCCCTTCCCCGGATGAATTTTTTTGCTTCCTCCTTGGCAACGAGCATGCGGTTTTCCGGCTTAAAGTCCTCCGCCAGCATCGAGCCGGAGATGTCCATGGAAATGATGATATCCACCCCCTTGGTTTCATAATCTTTTTCTCTTGAAACGGCTTGCGGCCGGGCCAGAGACATAATAAAAAGGCCGAAAATAACGGCATGAAACAAGGGAAGGAACCGGCTCGCCGCCATGCTCCACGAGAAATTGCTTCCCTTGAGAAGCGGAACCTCGGAGAAACGCAACGTGGCCTGCAATTTCCTCCTCTTCCCGTAATACCAGAGGGCGGGAATGACCAGCAGAAAGAAAAAGAAAAAAGGGTGTCTAAACTCCATGGGAAGAATTCTGGGCCACTTCTTCACCCAGTGAGGCTTGGGGCGGCCTCGCCTCCTCAACAATCGTTTTGGAAAGCTGGTTCAGCTTAAGGATCTCGGGGGCGGAAGGTTTGAATTTGGCAAATTTTACAAGGTCCGCCTCCTCTAAAACCTGCCCGATTTTTTCCAAAAGCCCCTGCGGGATTTCTTTTCCGCGGAGATCCCGGAGGATTTCGAAAGTGGTGGATTCAATGGCCAGGATTTCAAAACGCTTTTCAAAATAGCTCCGAAGAATTTCGGAGAGCTCCAGGAAATAGGCTTTCATTTTTCCCTGCCGGATCAGGTCGGAGTCGAAAAGCCGGTTGAGACGAAGGAGGGCTTCATCCTCCGGAGACAACGGGGGTTCCTGGGCCCCTTCCGGCAGGAGGAGGCGTTTCTTCCACCGATACCATAGGTAGGCCCCCCCTCCCCCCGCGAAGAGAAGAAATGAGAGCGCCGCCATCCAGCCCCACTGCCCCCGAAGCTCCAGGACGCCTTTGACATCCCGGATATCGGTTTTGGGTTTCCCCGAGGCATCGACGCTTGTGACCGTCACATAGAGACGGTTGGTTTCGATTGTTTTTTCCTCGCCCTTGGGCGTCTTGTAACGGACGCTCACGGGATCCAAAATGTATTCGCCCAAATCGTAAGTGGTCATGACAAATTTTCTGCCTTCCACAATTTCTTTTCCCTGCTTTTCCGAAAAGTCGTAGGCCTCCTTGACTTCAAATATCTCCGAGGGCGGAGGGACAATTTTGGAAAGGATTTGAATGGAGGGGTCGTGCGTGAGGGTCACGCGGTATTCCACCTTTTCCCCGATCGTGAGGAAGGCCTTGCTCACCTCGGCCTTGACGGAAATCGAAGTCTCCTCCGAATTTCCCCAAGCGAAAGGGACCCAGAAGACCAAAAAAAAGGCAAAAAAAACTCTCACAAGCGTTTTTCTCTCAGGCGAAAAAACCGGATCAAGGGTTCGGCGTAAGAGCCGGAAATATCGATGGGGACGCGGTCAATCCCGAGGCTTTTGAATAAACGGTCCAAACTCTCTTCCTGCCGGCGGCGAAGTTCCTCATAACGCCGGCGGACCATGGGATCGCTCGTGTCGGCCAAAACTTCCTCCCCCGTCTCCGGGTCCTCCGTTTCTACAAGGCCGACGGAGGGGAGAACTTGCTCATTGGGATCCCAGAGATGGACGGCGATGATGTCGTGCCTCTGGCTCATGAGCCGAAGCGCTTTTTCAAACCCTTGGTCTAAAAAATCGGAAATGATAAAGATGACGGCTGTCCGGGTGAGGACTCGATTGATATATTCCAGGGCCGCTTCGAGATTGGTTCCCCGCTGTTTGGGCTGGAAATAAAGGATTTCCCGGATCACCCGGAGCACATGGAGTTTCCCTTTTTTGACGGGGAGATGTTTTTCGACTTGGTCCGTCACGATCGAAAGCCCCACCTTGTCTTTATTCCGAATGGCCGAAAAGGCCAAAAGGGCCGTAATTTCCGCGGCAATCTCCGATTTGAATTTTCCCGAGGTCCCGAAAAATTGCGAGCCGGACATGTCGACGATAAAGAAAACGGTGAGTTCCCTCTCCTCGACGAACTTTTTGACAAAGGGGTGCTGGGAGCGCGCGGTAACGTTCCAGTCGATGCTGCGAATGTCATCGCCGGGGACATATTCACGGACATCGGAAAACTCGATTCCCTGCCCTTTGAAGACCGATTTGTATTCGCCGCCGAAGAGGTCATTGACAAGCCGCGTGCTCTGGATTTCAATACGGCGGACTTGTTTTAGAATCTCTTTCGGGATCATGTGGGACCTTCAGGCTTAAGGAACTTCGATCTGGTCGAAAATCTTTTGGATGATTTGCTCGGAGGTCGTTTCTTCCGCCTCGGCCTCGTAAGTCACGAGCACCCGGTGCCTCAAAACATCCATCCCGATCTGCTTGACGTCATCCGGCGTCACAAAGCCGCGGCCTTTGAGGAAAGCGTTGGTTTTGGCCGCCACGGTCAGCATGATGCTCGCCCGCGGAGAAGCGCCGTAAGCAATCAAGGGCTTCAGTTCCGGCAGTTTGTATTTTTCGGGCTCCCGCGTGGCAAAAACAATATCCAGGATGTAATCCTTCACTTTTTCGTCGACATAGATTTGATGCATTAATTCCCGCAGGCTAAAAATTTTTTCCGGGGTCATGACGGGTTTGACATCGATGTCCCGGCCCGTGGACATCCTTTCGAGGATTTCCTTTTCCTCGCGCTTGTTGGGATAGCTGACGATCAGCTTCAGCATGAACCGGTCCACTTGCGCTTCGGGAAGCGGGTAGGTCCCCTCCTGCTCGATGGGGTTCTGCGTGGCCAAAACCAGAAAAGGCTTGGGAAGAGGAAAAGTATTCTCGCCGATCGTCACCTGCCTCTCCTGCATGGCTTCAAGCAGTGCGCTTTGCACTTTGGAAGGGGCCCGGTTGATTTCATCCGCCAGGATGATGTTGGCAAAGATCGGGCCTTTCCGGGTCGTGAAATTGCTGTCTTTGGGGTTATAGACGAGCGTGCCGATCAGATCGGCCGGGAGAAGGTCGGGTGTGAATTGGACTCTCTGGAATTTAGTCTGGACGGCGCGGGCGAGGGTGCGGACCGACAAGGTTTTGGCAAGACCCGGGACCCCTTCAATCAGGATATGCCCGTCTGCCAGAAGGCCCATGAGGAGCCTTTCGATGAGGTATTGCTGGCCCACGATGACCTTTCCGACTTCCTTGAGTAAATTATCCAAAATAGTGCGCGTCTCACGAATCTTCTCATTCACTTCCTTCACTGCGACGTCCATAAGATCCTCCTTCGTTTATGTTCCGACGACTTTTTTGCCTTCTACAAAGTGTATCATTTCACGGTAAAGATCCCGCGTTTCACTCTCCGAGCGGCCCCGGGCGTAACGCGACTCATCCAGCCTCTCAAAGACTGTTTTGAGCGTTTTTAAGTCTTCCGCCCCGGCTTTGCCCCGAAGCCTCTCGACAATTCCCCGGGTCATGGGCCCGGCGTCTAGCGCGTACTTCTCGATCAGATAAGAAAGGAAAATCTTGCCGCCCTGTGAGGTGTCCTTGGATAAAGAAGCCTCATTTAACGATGAGACGTAGCGATCCTCAAGGCTGAAAGGCTCGATTGTCTCTTGGGTTTTTTTGCCGCCGGATCGGACGAGGAAAAACCACCCTAAAACCCCGCCGAGGGCCAGAATGCCGGTTACCACGCCCAATCCCCGGTAAAGCCGGGACCGATCGGGAACAATTTTAAGCTCTCCCCCGTCCTCTTCCAGGAACTCGCCGGCCGGATCGCCCGGACTTAAAAATTTAACGCGAAGAGAGCTGATTTTGGCGACTCCGGGTTGAAGGGGTCTCAAATGGAAACGGAAGGTTTTCCGGCTCCAGGACTCCCCTTCTTTTTGAAAGATCTCGTTGGATTCGCCGACTTCTTCGACCTTCATCCCCTCCAGCGAAAATTGGGGCTTCGTAAAAAGATACTCCCCTTCCGCTTTTTTCCATTTCAAGTCGACGGTCAACTCGCCCATTTCGCCCATCTTTACCCGATGAGACGGCTCAAGGCTGACTTCCATTTCGGGCTTGGCCAGGGCAGCGGAACTCCAAACCATAAAAATAAAAAGCCCCTGAACAAATAACCTGACTTTCAATTTTCTTCCCAATTTAACGTAACAGGTTATTTTACAGGGGCTTAGAACGGGAATCAAAGGGTAAATTTAGCTTTTCTTTTTCTTCGTCTCGTCGTCATCGACCACTTCGTAATCGGCATCCACGACCGTTTCCCCTTGTTCCGGTCCCGCGGAACCGCTTTGGGTAGAACCCGGAGGAGTCTTTTGTGTTTTCGCCCCCTGGGTCTTTTTGGCCGCTTCTTCGTACATCTTTTGGGCCAAGGTGTGCGAAGCGGTAGAGAGCTTCTGATAGGCGCTGTCGATCGCGGCTTTGGCGTCTGATTTTAGGGCATTCTTGGCATCTGCCAAGGCTTCCTCAACACGGCGCCTTTCCTCCGCCGAAACCTTGTCCCCGTGTTCCTTGAGGCTTTTTTCTGTGGCATAGATCAACGTGTCAAGATTATTCCGCGCCTGGACGGCCTCATGTTTCTTTTTATCCTCGTCCGCATGGGATTGAGCTTCTTTGACGAGGCGCTCCACTTCGTCTTTGGCAAGGCTGGAAGAAGCTTCGATGCGGATTTTTTGTTCCTTGGCGGTCCCCAAGTCTTTGGCGGAAACATGCAGGATTCCGTTGGCATCAATGTCAAAAGTGACTTCGATTTGCGGAACTCCCCGCGGGGCCGGAGGAAGACCTTCCAGGTTAAAAATCCCGAGGAGGCGGTTATCGCCCGCCATCTCCCGCTCTCCCTGCAGGACCTTTACGGTGACCGCGGTTTGGTTGTCTGCGGCCGTGCTGAAAATCTCGGCCTTGCGGGTCGGGATGGTCGTGTTGCGCTCAATGAGCTTGGTCATGACTCCCCCGAGAGTTTCGATTCCGAGCGAGAGCGGCGTGACATCGAGAAGAAGAACGTCGCGGACTTCACCCTTCAATACCGCCGCTTGAATCGCGGCCCCCACGGCAACGACTTCATCCGGATTGACCCCTTGATGGGGCTCTTTCCCGAAAAGTTTTCTCACCTTTTCAACCACGGCCGGCATGCGGATTTGTCCGCCGACCAAAATCACCTCATCGATATCGCCGGGTTTTACTCCCGCATCCTTCATCGCCTGTTCGCAGGGGCCCACCGTGCGTTCAATGAGATCCCCCACCAGCTGTTCCAGTTTTGCGCGGCTCAAAGTCATCAAAAGGTGCTTCGGGCCGGACGCATCGGCCGTGACAAAGGGCAGGTTAATTTCAGTGGTCAAGGAGGTTGAAAGCTCGCATTTGGCCTTCTCCGCGGCCTCCTTAAGACGTTGGAGGGCCATCCGGTCCTTTGAAAGGTCGATCCCCTCCTGTTTCTTAAATTCGGCCACGAGCCATTCAATGATCCTATGATCAAAATCATCGCCTCCGAGATGGGTGTCTCCGTTGGTGGCTTTGACTTCGAAAACGCCTTCGCCGATTTCCAGAATGGAAATATCAAAAGTTCCTCCCCCCAGGTCGTAGACTGCGATCAGCTCATCCTTTTTCTTGTCCAGCCCATAAGCCAAGGAAGCGGCGGTGGGCTCGTTAATAATCCTTAAAACTTCGAGTCCCGCGATTTGGCCCGCATCTTTGGTGGCCTGGCGCTGGGAATCGTTGAAATAGGCAGGGACGGTAATCACCGCTTGGCGCACCTCTTCACCGAGATAGGCCTCGGCGTCCGCCTTCAGCTTTTGGAGAACCATGGCGGAAATTTCCTGCGGGGTAAAAGTGCGGTTTTCCGCCGGAATACGGATAATCGCATCGTTCTGTTTTCCGGCCTCCACTTTAAACGGTACCAGCTGAATCTCTCTTTGGACTTCGTCAAAGCGCCTTCCGATGAAGCGCTTGGCGCTGAAAACGGTGTTTTCGGGATTGGTGACGGCCTGACGTTTGGCGGGAAGTCCCACGAGACGCTCCCCCGTTTTGGCGAACGCTACGACGGACGGAGTCGTCCGGTACCCCTCACGATTCGCTATGACTTTGACCTCTCCCCCCTCCATGATGGCGACGCAAGAGTTGGTTGTTCCCAGATCAATTCCGATAACTTTTCCCATATCAACTGCCTCCTTTTACCTATTTAAGTTCAATTGTCGTGCCAAGAATAATGCAATATTTGTGCTAAAAACGCAGGACAAATGCCCAAATTGTGCCGATATGGCACAACCTAGCGGATATTGTACTCCGCAATTTTCCGGTAAAGAGTGCGGCGGGAAATCCCCAGTTTTTTGGCGGCGAGGGACTTGTTTCCCCGGGTTTCCTGGAGTTTTAAGCGGATGAGTCCTTTCTCCATCTCCTGAATATTTGATGCCTCATTCCTCTCCCGGGCCACTCCTTCTCCTGCTTTTAGATCCTCGGGCAAACTGACCAGCGTGAGCTTCTTGCCCTGGGAAAGAACCACCATCCGTTCAATCACATTTTTGAGCTCGCGCACGTTACCCGGCCATGTGTATTTTTCAAGACAAGCCAGGACTTCTTCATCAATCATTTCGATGTCTTTGCCATTCACCCGATTGAAATGTTGGACAAAATGTTCGATCAGGGGCCGGATGTCTTCCCGCCGTTCCCTCAAGGGCGGGATTTGGACGGGGATCACATTGATCCGGTAAAAAAGATCTTCCCGAAAACGCCCCTGGCGCACCTCTTCGCCCAGTTCCTTGTTGGTGGCACAAACCAACCGGACATCCACCCGGACCGTTTTGGTCCCGCCCACCCTTTCAAATTCTCCTTCTTGTAGGACCCGCAGAAGTTTGACCTGCATTTCAGGAGGGATCTCCGAGATTTCATCAAGAAAAAGAGTGCCGCGGTTTGCTCTTTCAAAGCGCCCGATTTTTCTTTCCGCGGCCCCGGTGAAGGCACCCCTTTCGTGACCGAAAAGCTCGCTCGCCAGAAGAGTTTCCGTGAGGGCTGCACAGTGGACGGCAAGAAACGTTTCATTCCGCCGCGGGCTCTTTTCATGAAGGCGGTGGGCCAAAAGTTCTTTTCCCGTCCCGCTTTCTCCCAGCAAGAGAACGGTGGACCGGGTGGGGGCGGCCTGATCGATCAATTGCAAAACTTGTTTCATTTTTTTGGAATTGGCGGCGATCTCCCCCTCTTCAAAACGCTCCCTGAAAAGTTCCTGTTTGAGTTCCCGGTTTTCCTCCCGAAGGCTTTGATGGGTCAGGGCTTTCTTAATCAAGAATTCCAATTCTTCCAAGCTGACGGGCTTGGTCAAATAATGAAACGCGCCCAATTTCATGGCCTTTACCGCATTTTCCACCGTTCCGTAGGCGGTGAGGAGGATCACTGAAATTTCGGGATGTTTTGCTCTTATTTTTTCGAGAAGGGACATCCCGTCCGATTGGGGCATCCGGAGATCGGTCAGGACAATGTCCGGCCTTTCCTTTTCGACGAGCGGCAGGGCATCCCCCGCCCCTTCGGCTGTTAAGACGTCATAGTTCAGGCCCTCGAGGAATTTCTTGAGGCCCTCCCGCGTATTTTTTTCATCATCTACAATTAAAATGGTCGGCCACACGGCGCTCACGAAAATTGCCTCCTTGAAGGAGTAGGGCCGGGCAGGGAAAGTCTTTCCTTCCGGAGGGGCAAAGCCAAAGTAAAGGTCGTCCCCTTGCCCAACTGGCTCTTTACGTCGATTCTTCCGCCGTGTTCGCGGACCGTTTGATAGACCTGCGAGAGACCCAGCCCGGACCCTTCTTCTTTGGTGGTGTAATAGGTTTCAAAGATATGGGGCAGGTCTTTTTCATCAATTCCTTTGCCTTGGTCCTCCAGCCGGACCATGCAAAAACTGTCCCTCGAACTGGTGGAAATTTTCAGTTCCCCGCCTCGGGGCATTGCCTCCACGGCATTTTTGATCAAATTGACAAAGGCCGGGTGAAGCCGGTCCCGGTCCAGAAGAAACCGGGGAAGATTTTTATCAAAACTGACCCGCAGCTTGACGTCGGCCTTCCCCATTTCCGGACGGAGAAGCTCCAGCGCATCTTCCAGGACTTCGTTCAGGGATTCGTTCCGGAAACGCAGCGGCGGACGGCGCGTGGCCCGGAGAAAGGAACGGACAATTTGATCGAGCCTTTTCGTCTCGTCGCTAAGGACCTGGAGAATTTTCCCGAAGGCCTTGGTTTTCGCTTTGGGGGGCCTCTCAATTTCATTTTTCAAAAGGCTGATATGGATTTGGATCGAATTCAGAGGATTTCCGATCTCGTGGGCGAGCCCGGCCGCGAGCCGCGTCATCCCCTCGATGTTTTGTATCCGGGCCTCCTCTTCGTTCCGGTTTTTCTCTTCCGTGACGTTTTCGATCCTTAATAAAATTTCGGTTTTGTCCTCATCCAAGGGGATCCAGTGAAGCCGGAGCGACATTTCCCGCGGGGTGAGCACCCGGAAATCTTCCGCGGCACTCTGACCGGGTTTTTTCAGGCGTTCCAAAATAAATTCTTTGAGGAGAGGGTCCGCGGCCAGGTCCAAAAGGGCGGAGCGATTTTTGAAAAAGCGCGGGAAACCGAGCCACAGAAAAGCCCTTCGGTTCGAGAATTTGACGATCCCCTCCCGGTCTAAAAGCACAATCCCCTCGTTGACCTGATCGAGTATCTGCCCGGCCCGCTTCCTCTCCTGAAGGAGGCCCGCGACGTAGCCTTGGATGCTCTCGCGGTCCAAGCGGCCGATGCGGGAAAGAACCTTGTCGATGAACTCTACTTTTTGAGCCAAACTTTTTCTCCCTCTTTTGCGATGCGGATAAATTCCTCCAAAAGCTTGGGGTCTTTCTTTCCGGGCGATTTTTCAACCCCGCTTGCCACGTCGACGGCGAAGGGGCGGATTTTTTGGATCGCCTTTCCGAGATTCTTCACATTGAGGCCCCCGGCCAGGAAAAGTTTTTCATGAACAAAGGGACGGTCTTCGATGAGTTCCCAGTCAAAAGGAAGGCCCGTCCCCCCTTTTTCGTCATGGGAATAAGTGTCAAAAAGAAAAGCGCTCACGTTATACTCGTCGAGGCGCTTGAGGCTCATCTTGTCCTTGATCCGGAAGGTCTTGATGACCTCAAAGCCCTTCTCCGTAAACGATTGGCAATAGAGGGCCGTTTCCTCTCCGTGAAACTGGAGAATGCGGATTCCAAGATCGTTCACAACCCGTTCCACCTCCTCTTTGGGTTGGTTGGAGAAAACGGCCACAAAATTTTTAAATTGGGGCAGGGATTGGATAATGGTCCGGGCCTGGTCGATCGAGACCCGCCGTTTACTTTCCGCAAAAATGACACCCAGATAATCGGCTCCGAGATCGGCCGCGAGCCGCGCATCCGCGGGATTGGTATTTCCGCAAATCTTAACTTTTGGCATTTAATTCCTCCCTTTCAAAAATTCCTGCAGTTTAGCCACCACATCCTGCGATTTCATCAGAGTCGTTCCGATGAGAAAAGCATGGATTCCCAAGCTTTTGTATTTCATCAGTTCCTCGCGGTCCTTAAAGCCGCTTTCTACCACCACCGTCACATGTTTCGGGATATGCCCCAAAAGTCTCTCTGCCCGTTTCACGTCCACCTCCAAGGTCTGAAGGTTCCGGTTGTTGACCCCGATCAGCTGGGCGTCCGCATGGAGGGCCTTTTTGAGGTCGTCCTCGGTATGGACCTCAACCAAGGCGTCCAGTTCCAGGGTTTGACTGATATGCAAAAATTTTTCCAATTCTTCATCAGTCAGAAGAGAGGCAATCAAGAGTACGGCATCGGCCTCCAGAAGTTTGGACTCATAAAGCTGATAGTCATCCAAAATGAAATCCTTGCGCAGAATCGGAAGCTGGGTCACCTGGCGCACCGTTTTCAGGTAACTCGGCCGGCCTTTGAAAAACCGTGTTTCGGTCAAAATCGAAAGGGCCGCGGCGCCCCCATATTCTAAAAGAGCGGCAAGGCGCAGAGGCTGAAAATTTTCCCGAAGGACTCCCTCCGAAGGCGAGGCCTTTTTGATTTCGGCAATCAGATTGATTCGCTGGGGGTCCGAAATCGCCTTGCGGAAGTCGCGGCGCACAACCCCATTCTTCCGCTCCACCGCCTCCACGAGGCGCCGCAAGGGATAGCGGAGTTTCAGCTCCTCCAATTCTTTTCTTTTGTGAATCAAAATCTCGTTCAGGATCATTTTATCTCTTTTGAGCCGTGCTTCGGCGCAGGCTCTCCAAAACCCTCCAGGCCCGGCCTGATTGGATCGCCCGGCGGCTCTTCCGGATCCCCTCTTCCACGCTTGACGTCATGCCGGCCAGCCAAAGAGCAAAGCCGCTATTGAGCACCACAATGTCTTCAGCCGGCCCCTTCAACCGGCCCTTGAGAATTTCTAAAGCGAGCCGGCGGTTGGCCGCGAGGCTGCCCCCCTCGTAACTCCCGAGTCTTGTCTTTGAAAATCCCAATTTTTGGGGATGGATCTCCATCTTTTGGATCCGCCCCCCTGCCAAATAAAGGATATCACTTGCTTCGCTTGTGGAAAGTTCGTCGAGGCCGTCCCGGCTCCGGCAAACCGCCGCCCTTTTTCTTCCGAGCCGCTTCAGCGCTTCGGCCACGGGAGAAAGCCATTCGGGGCGCGAGACGCCGACCATTTGGTAATTTAATTCCACCGGATTCACCAAAGGCCCCAATAAGTTGAAAAGTGTCCGTATGCCGAGGTTTCTGCGGACGGCCTGAACTCCGGCAAAGCTCGGATGAAAAAAGGGGGCATGAAAATAAGCCAAACGGCATTCCCGAAGGATCTCGAGCCACCGGGAAAAGGACAAATCCAGCCGGACGTCCAAAGCCTCCATCAGGTCCGAACTCCCCACCCGTGAAGAAACGCCCCGGTTGCCGTGCTTGGCAACATAACCCCCGGCCCCGGCAATGACAAAGCTCGCGACGGTCGAAACATTGAAAGTCCGCTTCCCGTCACCCCCCGTCCCGCAGACATCCATCAAAAAAGGAAGGGAGGGCCGCCTCGGGTGCTCAATTCTGCGGAGGGCGCGGAGCGAGCCCCAAATTTCGGGGGCCGCAATCCCCTTTTTTGCCGTCAGAAGAAGGAGCGCTTTGATTTCAGGCGTCTTCAATTTTTTTTGAAAGAGCGCTAAGAAAATTTTCTCCCAATCCACCGCCCGTCCTTCCGATTCATTCAGAAGAAGGGAGGGAAGGGGTAAACGGGAATTTTTCATCGAATTCAGCCCGATTTACTCAACGAAAGAAAATTTTTTAAGATTTTCTTCCCTTCCAGGGTTAGGATTGACTCCGGATGAAATTGGACCCCCCAGGTGGGGTGTTGGCGGTGCTTGAGCCCCATGATTTCGTGGACATCGGTCCAGGCAATTCTCTCCAGACACGAAGGCAGTGACTTCTCCTCCACGAGCAAAGAATGGTAACGGGTTGCGGTAAAAGGGCTCGGAATTTTCTTAAAAATCGTTTTCCCGTTGTGAAAAATCTCGGAGGTCTTCCCGTGCATAATCCGCTCGGCCCTCACGACCCGACCCCCAAAAACTTCCCCCATGCACTGATGGCCGAGGCAGACGCCCAGGATAGGCGCTTTTCCGCTGAAAGTCCGGATCACCTCATTGGAGATACCGGCCTCCTTCGGAGTGCAGGGCCCCGGGGAAATGACAATCCGGCTGGGTTTCAGTTTCTTAATTTGGCGGACCGAAATTTCATCGTTCCGGTAAACGACCGGATCGGCACCCAGCTCGCCCAGGTATTGGACGAGGTTGTAAGTGAAGGAGTCATAATTATCGATGACCAGGACCATTTAAAGTTCCCTCCCCTTCTTGCCGTGGACCGCCTGCACAAGGGCGCGCGCCTTATTGAGGGTTTCTTCGTATTCCCGGCGGGGCTGGGAATCATAGACAATCCCCGCACCGGCCTGAATGTAAGCCTGTTTCTGTGAGACTACGATCGTCCGGATCGTGATGCACATGTCCATGTCCCCATTAAAACTGAAATAACCCAGACAGCCGGCATAGGGTCCCCGTTTCTCGGGTTCGAGCTCGTCGATGATTTGCATCGCCCGGACTTTCGGGGCGCCCGTCACGGTACCGGCCGGAAAAGTTGCTTTGAGAAGATCGAAAGCGTCTTTCCCCGATTTGAGACGGGCCGAGACGGTGCTGACCAGATGCATCACATGAGAATAGCGTTCCACCCGAGCGAACTCGCCGACCTGGACGGTTTTGAATTGGCAGACCCGGCCCAAGTCATTTCGGCCCAAATCGACGAGCATCAAATGTTCCGCCGTTTCTTTGGTCGAACGCTTCAAACTTTCCTCGAGCCGCCGGTCATCCTTGGGATTTCCCCCCCGGGGGCGGGTCCCGGCGATGGGGCGGAGTTCGGCCACCCTCCCCGTTTTTTTGACCAGAAGTTCCGGGCTTGATCCGATCAATCGAAGGGGCCCGCTCCGGAAATAAAACATGTAAGGCGAAGGGTTGATGGAGCGGAGCGCCCGGTAAATTTCAAAATCGTCCTGCGTTTTCCCCAAGCGGAAGCGTTGGGAAAAAACCACCTGAATGCAGTCCCCCGCGCGGATGTATTCCTTGATGCGGTTCACGCGCTTCTCGAATTCGGGCCGTGGAAGATTGGCCTCAAACCGGGGCGTTTTTCTTTCCGGGGACCCTTTTTTTGGAAGGCTCCCTCCCCCGAGATAGCTTCTCCTTTTTTGGATCTTTCGTAGTGCGCCTTGGTATTCTTTGGCGAGAGCCTTTTCTCCCCTTCCTCCGACCTCGCAGAGGGAGATCAAAGACAGGGTTTTTTGAAAGTGATCAAAAAGAAGGAAATCCTTGACCAGAAAAAAGACGCCATCTTCCAAGGCCAGGCCAGTTTTTTCCCTCAAGCGGATTTTTTCAAAAAGCCGGACATTTTCATAACCCAGAAACCCGACAAGTCCCCCCGCGAAATTGGGCAGGCCTTCGGGGTTGGCCAGGCGGTAACCGGCGATCAATTTTCGCAGGGCATTGAGAAGGTCGGTTTCCGAAGAAAGCCTTTTGGTTCTCCCCTTTTGCGTGAGAAAGACGTTCTTTCCCCGCGAAATCAAAACGGCCTCCGGATCAAAACCCAGAAAAGAATAACGCCCGATCTTTTCCTCCTGTTCGGCAGACTCCAGAAGAAAGGCATAAGGCTCGCCCGCTTCGAATTTCAAAAAAGAGGAAACGGGCGTTTCCAGATCGGCGGGAAGATCCGCGCGGAACGCCACCAAATTTCCTTTCCGGGCCAATTTTTTAAACTTCTCAAAAGAGGGTTGAATCATTTTGCGGGATAAACGGAATCCGGATCAAAGACCTTTTCCTGGGTGATTTTCGCAATGTCTCCTTTTTCATTGATTTGATGGACAAAACAGCTCCGATAACCGAGGTGACAGGCGCCGCTCTTTTGCCGGACCCGCACCAGCACCGCGTCTTGGTCGCAATCGGTGAGCACTTCGACCACTTCCTGCGTGTGTCCAGAAGTTTCCCCTTTCACCCAATATTTTTTCCTCGACCGGGAGTAGAAAACCGCCTTTTTTTCTTTGAGCGTTCTCTCAAGCGCGGTCTTGTCCATATAGGCCATCATCAAGACTTCTCCTGTATCCGAGTCTTGGACAATTGCGGCAATAAGCCCGTTACTGTCAAATTTGAATGGGGTCATTTCTTCCTCCGTAACTTCTTTGTTTAGGGTAGGTTAGAATAGAAATGCCGAACTTCTTCTAGGGAGTAGTATGCCGATATTGAGGGACTGTGTCAAGTCGATACACAAACTTGGCCTGCTTAGAGGCGGACGGGAACGCCTTTTTGGCGCAGGAAGCTTTTTGCTTGGGGAATGGAGAATTCCCCGTAATGGAAGATGGAGGCCGCCAACGCTGCGTCGGCTTTGCCCTTTGTAAAGGCGTCATAAAGATGCTCGAGAGAGCCCGCTCCCCCGGAGGCGATAATGGGGATCCGGACCGCTTCACTGATGCGGCGGGTCAGCTCGAGGTCATAGCCAACTTTCGTGCCGTCCCGGTCCATGCTCGTCAGAAGAATTTCGCCCGCGCCCAAAGATTCCGCCTTGCGCGCCCATTCAACGGCGTCCCACTCGGTCGGGCGTCTTCCTCCGTGCGTGAAGGCCTTCCACTCTCCCGGTTTTACCTGCTTGGCGTCAATGGCGACCACAATGCATTGAGCACCGAACCGCTCGCTTGCTTTCCGGACCAGTTCAAGATCCTCAAGCGCCGCGGTGTTCAAAGAAACTTTGTCCGAGCCCGCTTTGAGGAGATTGCGGATATCTTCAATCGAACGGATTCCTCCCCCGACGGTAAACGGGATATAAATCGACTCGGCCACCTTCTGGACGACTTCAAGCAGGATGGGCCGGCTTTCGTGGGAGGCGGTGATATCGAGAAAAACAAGTTCATCCGCGCCTTGGCGGTCGTAAGCGATCGCACACTCCACCGGATCCCCGGCATCCCGGAGGGAGACAAAACGCACGCCTTTTACCACCCTCCCTTTTTCTACATCGAGGCAGGGAATGATTCTTTTGGTGAGCAACGCCTAAAACCTTTCAATGCCCGTTTTTTGGCGGGTGATTTCCAAAAGGGAACTTGTGAAAGCAATCAGATGAAGAATGATGGCCAGAAGGAAAAGAGAAGGCAGAAGAATGCAAAAGAGCGTCCAGAGTCCCCCGCGGACTATCCCCCGGTCCCATGCTATCCAAACGACCATCAGCAGGAGAAAGGAAATGGCGTAAAGGATCCACCCCGGCAGGGAATTTTTGAGATAAGTGTGTTTGATGAGAGGGAAAGCATCGCCCGCCGCTTGTTTGGCTTTCGGAAAGATACGGGAGAAAACCAGATAGCGCACAATCAGGGTAAACACAAGGTAAACCATCCCCACGGCCGACCATGACCAGTACCGTTCCGCTGCCATTAAATCAAAATAGATTTTGAAATCCCCCATAGTTTTATCAAGTCAGCGCAAGAGCTTGTTTTAAAGTCACTCGCCCTTCATAAAGCGCTTTGCCGAGGATCACTCCTTTCAGCTTCTCGCTTTTCATGGGAATCAGGGAGCGGATATCTTCGGCGGAGCGGATCCCTCCCGAAAGAATCAGCGGGAAAGGAGATTCGTCGAGGAGCTTTTTGATCTTGGGCAGATTGAGGCCTGCCAAAGTCCCGTCCCTTTCAATATCGGTGACGATGACGCAATTCACCGGATAAAAGGCCAGGTCCCGAAAGAGTTCCGAAATGGAAACGCCCCCGGATTTAAGCCAGCCCTCCACTTGGATCTCTTCCCCGCGCAGGTCAAAGCTCAAGGCAACCCGGTCGCCGAAGAACACCGAAATTTCTTTGAGGAACGCCCGGTCAAGGACCCGGGTCCCCAAGATGACTCTTTGGACTCCCGATTTTAGCAGGCGTTCGATATCGCCCCGTTGCCGGATCCCGCCGCCGAATTGAACGGAGATCCTGCCAAGCGAAAGAATTTTCTCAAGGACGTCCCAGGCTTTGACTTCCCCCGCCCGCGCACCCTCGAGATCCACCACATGAAGCCATTTGGCCCCTTCGTCGGCCCACAAATTGACCGCATCCAACGGATTTTCAAAATAGACTTTACACTTCGTGTAGTCGCCGCGTTCGAGGCGCACAACCCTCCCCTCATAAAGATCAAGGGCGGGGTAAATTTCCATGGATTACTGGAAGATGAAGTTGCGGAGGATCCGGAGGCCCGCGTCCTGGCTTTTTTCAGGGTGGAATTGGGAGGCCCAGAGGGGGCCCTTTCCCACGAAAGCAGGGAACCCTTCCCCTTCGTAATCGCAGGTCCCGAGGATGACGGACCGGTCTTTTGGGACCGGATAGAAAGAGTGGACGAAATAAAAAAAGCTCGAGTCGGCAAGGTCCTGAAAGGCCTTCGAGCGCGTTTCGCGGATTTTCATTTGGTTCCATCCCATGTGGGGAATTTTAAGGCCGGATTTACGGAAACGCCGGACTTTTCCCTGAAAAACCCCCAGCCCCTTCACTTCAGGGCTTTCCTCGCTCTCTTCAAAAAGAAGCTGCATTCCGAGGCAGATCCCAAAGAAAGGTTTTCCTTGGAGAAGGGACTCACGGAGCGGATCGAAAAGTTTCCGGGCCTTCAATTCCTTCGTCCCGTCTCCGAAAGCGCCGACGCCGGGAAGAATGATCTTTTCGGCCTTTTCCAAATCTTCGGGCTTGGAACCGACTTCAACTTGCCCGCCTAATTTCTCAACGGCCTTGGAAACGCTTCTCAAATTTCCCATGCCATAATCAACGACACAAATCATGGGGACTTAAAGCGATCCCTTGGTCGAAGGCACACCCCGGACGCGCGCGTCTTTTTGAGTGGCCATGTCCAAGGATTTGGCCATGGCTTTAAACATCGCTTCGATGATGTGATGGGAATCGTGGCCGCTCTCGACTTCCACGATCATGTTGATTCCCGAATGCTGGGCGAAGGCCTTCAGGAATTCACACGCGTCGTGAAAGGAATAATTTTCAAGCCGCGAAAACCGCACGCCCTTTTTTCGTAAGGTGTGGAGAGAGGGCCTGCCCGAGATGTCGAGGCTAAGGCGCACCAAGGCCTCGTCCATCGGCACGCTGAAGAACCCGAACCTCCGGATCCCCTTCTTGTCCCCCAGGGCTTTGGTCAGGGCCTGCCCCAGGACGATCCCCACATCTTCGTTGGTGTGGTGAATGTCCACCTCGAGGTCGCCCCGGGCCCGGACTTCCAGATCAAAAAGGCCGTGTTTGGCAAGGCTCGTCATCATGTGATCGAGAAAGGGAATTCCCGTCTTTACCGAGGCGTTTCCGCCTCCGTCGACATTCAGACGGATACGGATATCGGTCTCCTGAGTTTTCCGCTGTACATCAGCTTTTCTTTGTGAGTTCACTTTCTTTTCCCTTATCGTGTGAGTTTTCATTTTTGTCGTTGAACCGTGCTTCCAGAGAAATGCGGTGGAGCACCATCCCTTCCATTTCTGCAAGTTTTCTTACGGATTCCCGCGCCCTTCCCAGGCCTTCCTTTGTGTAGGAAATAATCTGCGAGCTTTTCACAAAGGAGGCCGCGCTCAAAGGCGAAAAGTAGCGGGCGGTTCCCCCGGTGGGAAGAACGTGGCTCGGCCCGGCATAGTAATCGCCGATCACCGCCGGAGAATAGGAGCCCATAAAAATGGCCCCCGCATTCCGGATGGAATTAAGAAGCCGTTGGGGTTTTTGGGTCAGAATTTCCAAATGTTCCGGAGCAATTTCGTTGGCGGCCTGGCAGGCTTCCGCGAGGGACTTTACAAGAATAATGACTCCCTTGTCCACCCGTTTTCGAATCTGCTCGGCCAATTTCTTCGAATTGGTGATTAAATAAGATGTGCCTCCAAAGTGTTCGCCCTGGGCCAGGAGGTCGCAGGTCACGTAATCCGGATTGGCTTCGGAATCGGCAATAATCGCGATTTCGCTCGGCCCCGCGACCATATCGACATCCACGAAGCCGTAAACCTGCCTTTTCGCCTCCGCGACATAAGGGTTCCCGGGACCGGCAATCTTTTCCACCTTTCCGATGGTCCGGGTGCCGAAAGCAAGCGCCCCGATCGCCTGGGCCCCCCCCACCCGGTAAATTTCACTGACTCCCAAGAGGTTCGCCACCACGAGGATGTGCGGGTCAATTTCTCCCGTGTCCCGGTTGGGCGGCGTCGTGATCACGATTTCTTTGACGCCGGCCACCTTTGCCGGGATCACCGTCATATAGACGGTTGAAACGAGCGGAGCGGTCCCTCCGGGGATATAAACTCCGACCCGGTTCAGGGGATAATACCTTTTTGCGAGCAGGACCCCGTCTCGGCCCCGGACCTGAAAGGATTTCTTGAGCTCCCTTTGGTAATAGACCTTCACGTTTTCCATGATCTCTTTCAGAAGAGGAACAAACTGGAATTCGATCTTTTCAAAGGCGCGGTTGATGTCCCCCTCATTCACCTTTAAACGCTTGAGCGGCAGGTCCACGCGGTCGAATTCGCGCGTGTAGCGGTGGAGTGCGGCATCGCCCCGCGTTTTGACTTCCTGAAGGATCCGATTGACCTTCTTTGCGACATCCTTGTCGAAGTCCTGCGCGAAATCCCGCTGAACTTTCTTCTGAAATTGTTTGTCCCAGGTTACAATTTGCACTTTACGTTTTTTGCTCCAGATAATTTTTAAGCGACGAAATCATGCCTTTCCAGCTGTTTTCCAAAACCGATAAATCCAAACCGCCTCCTTCAGCGAGGTCTTTTCTCCCTCCCCCGCTCCCGCCCACCTTTTTTCCGATCTCTCCGACGATTTCCCGTGCATCCAAGGCGCCGTTTTTCAAATCCGCGCTCAACCCCACGAGAAAATGGGCTTTCTCCTCCCCTTTGGCGGAAAGGAGCCATAAGCTTTGCTTGGCCTGGGAACGCAACTGATCGGAAACCCTCCGAAGATCTTCCCGGCTTGCCTCTTCGAACCTTTCGGTGATGAGACGGAAGGGGCCGACCCGTTCGGCTTTTTCCAGAGCCTCTTTAGGATTGATCTCCAGGGCAGGCTTTGAACGGCCTTCTTTTTCCAGCTTTTTGGCTCTCTCCTGAAGCTTTTCGATCCGGTCGACGAGCTCCGAAGGTGTGGCTTTGAGCCTTTCCGCAGCCTGCTGGACTTGGGAGCGGAGCGTTTGGATATAACGGAGAGCACCCTCCCCTGTCAAGGCCTCCATTCGGCGGACCCCGCTGGCAATCGAGAAGTCGCCGGTGATGACAAAGGCCCCGATTTGGCCCGTTCTGTCGCAGTGTGTGCCTCCGCAAAACTCCTTGCTGATTCCCGGAACGCTGACAACGCGGACGCGGTCGCCGTATTTTTCTCCAAAAAAGGCAATGGCCCCTTCGGATTTGGCCTCATCAAATCCCTTTTCTTCTTTTTTAAGCGGGGTATCCTTCAAAATTTCCTCGTTGACGCGCATTTCAATTTTTGAAAATTCTTCCGGAGTCAGAGCCCTTCCAAAGGAGTAATCAAACCGGAGCCGGTCCGGGTGGACCAGCGAGCCCACCTGACGCACCTGATTTCCCAAGACTTCCCGGAGAACAGCGTGGAGAAGGTGGGTGGCGGTGTGATTCCGCATGGCCGAATCGCGCCGCTTCGAATCAATGCTCGCCTCCACAGTCATTCCTTCCTTCGCCCTTCCTTTCAGGACACGGACGTAATGGAGATGGTAACTGTCTTTTTTCTGGGTGTCCTCCACTTTAGCTTCAAAACCGTCGCCTTTCAGTACCCCTTGGTCCCCTACTTGGCCTCCGCTTTCCCCGTAAAAAGGGGTTTGATCGAGTACGATAATCCCCTTGTCCTGCTCCATTTGAGCCAGGAGCACTTTCCCCTTGCCTTGATGGGCGTCGTAGCCCAGGAATTTCGTTGCTGGAAGCTCGTGTAATCGTTTGTCCAATTCACTCGTCACGAAAATGCCCTCCGTGATTTCACTGGCTCCCTTGGCCCGCTTACGTTGTTCGTCCATTAAACGATCGAATCCTGTTTGGTCAATTTCGAATCCCTCTTCTTTCGCAATGGTATGAGTTAACTCGTCAGGAAAACCGTAAGTATCATAAAGTAGAAAGACCTCTTCGCCAGATAATCTTTTTAAGCCTTTTTGTTTCGCTTTTTCTATTTTATCTACCAATAAACTAAGACCAAGTTCTAAAGTTTTAAGAAAACGTTCTTCTTCTCCCAATATTGTATCTGAAACACTTTTTGCAGCTTCTCTAGCTTCGGGATAAGTTTTCATAGTTTCAGCAACTGAAGAAGTCAATTTGTAAAGAAATGGTTCCGTAAGATTATGCAATGTCATTAAATGTGCCCGATATAAAGCCCTCCTTATAAGCTTGCGGATCACATAGCCTCTGCCTTCATTAGATGGGATTACTCCGTCAGTTATGGCAAAAATCACTGCGCGAGCATGATCGGCTATTGAATAAAGATGTTGGCGATAAAGTGCGATACCCACAGAGGTGTTATATAACATTTGATTGCCTCTGCGTACTTCATGGTCATTAAATTTTAAATCAAAACACCTATTTATAGCCTCATTAACTGGTCGGAAAATATCAATTTCGAAATTAGTTTTTTTCCCTTGCATCACACAGGCAAGGCGCTCGAGGCCCATGCCGGTGTCGATATTTTTCTGCTTCAAAGGGACCAGTTTGCCGCCTTCCTGACGATCAAACTGGGTGAAGACCAAATTCCAGATTTCCGCGAAACGGGACCCCTCGATATCTTCCGAGCGTGAATTGGGCTCCTGATCGTAATAGATCTCGGAACAGGGGCCGCAGGGACCGTTGGGGCCGTCCTTGGGCGCATTGGAAGGCCAGAAATTGGTCTTGTCCCCCAGTTTATAAATCCATTTTTCAGGAACTTTGATTTTGTCGTGCCATAGTTTATAGGCCTCGTTGTCATCCTTGTGGACGCTGACGCGTAGTCTCTCTTTCGAAAGTTTCAGCTCCTCCGTTAGAAATTCCCAAGCCCATTGGATTGCATCTTCTTTAAAATAATCGCCAAAGGAAAAATTCCCGAGCATTTCAAAAAAAGAGTGATGGTAGGGAGTCCTTCCCACTTCGTCCAAATCTCCCGTGCGGAGACATTTCTGGCTCGACGCGGCCCGCTTCAAATCTTTTTTAAGCCCCAGAAAATAATCTTTAAACGGGTTCATCCCAGCGCTTGTGAAAAGGAGCGTGGGGTCATTCTGCGGCACAAGGGAATCGCTCCGGACAACCGTGTGTCCCCGCTTTTTGAAGAAATCCAGGAATCTTCGGCGCAGTTCGTCGGTTTCCATCGTTATCTTGTGAGACTTGCTCTTTTCGCGTCCATTCGGCGCGAGAGCCAATAAATAGGCAGTCCCAATGCAATCAGAGAAAAGCCAAAGGCCGTCTCACGGGGCGAAAAAATGGCGGTGTTAAAAAAGATCCAGAGCGAAGCCGCGACGAAAAGAAGGGTCGTCCAGGGGTGGCCCCAGGCCGAAAACGGCCGCTTCTTTTCGCGGAACCGTTTCCGGATCACAAAGACGGCCAGTCCCGTCGCGGCAAAGAAAAGCCAAACCGCTGCGGCCGCGAGAAAAAGAAGTTGATTAAAATTTCCCCAAAGGACAAGGACGCTTGCCCAAACGGCGTTCAGCAAGAGGCTCCGGTCCGGAGTTTCATATTTTGCATGAGAAGTGCCGAACCACCGGAAAATCGAATGGTCTTTTCCCACGGCAAAAGGGACGCGCCCCCGCACCAAAATCACGGTATTCAGGACCCCAAAAATACAAGTGAGGATCACCCCGGTGATCGCCGTCTTTCCCCAGGGCCCAAAGATGATGTCCATGACGTCGCCGGCGATGAGCTTGCGGGTCGCGATTTGCGCCGCCGGAAAAAGATAGAGATAAACCGTATTAATGACCAAATAAAAAAAGATAATGATTGAAGCGGCGACCAAGAGAGAAAGCGGAAGCTCCCTGTCCGTTTCCTTGAATTCCCCCGCCACATAGGTGCTTTCGTGCCACCCTCCGTAAGTCCAAAGAATCGGGACCATGGCGAGTCCCAGTTGAGGAAGAAACTGGGTGACCGGGGGGGCTGGAAAGGAGGACGCAAAATTTCCCAGGCTCCCTTTTCCCAAGAGCAATCCCAGAAAAATGATGCTGGATAAGGCCAAAGCCTTGCCGATGCTGACTATATTTTGGAGCCACTTTCCGTAGTGGATACCGGCGATATTCACCAGCGTCAAAAACCAAAGCATCGTAATGGCGATCGCTTTTTCAAAGCCGGGAGGATAAGGGAACAAATTCCGGGAATATTCGCCAAAGGCATAGGAGATACTCGCGATCGAGGCGGCGCTGATCAAAGCCACCTCCGACCATCCGAAAAGAAATCCGGCCCAGGGTCCGTAGGCGCGTTTGAGATAGACATACATTCCGCCGGTCTCCGGCAAGGCGGCGGAAAGTTCGCAAAAACAAAGGGTCCCCACAAAAGCAATCACGCCGCCCAGAATCCAGGCAAAAAGCACCCAGCCGGGATCCGACACATAACGGCAGATTTCACTCGGAGTGCGGAAAATTCCCACCCCGATCGTCCCGCCGATCACCAGCGCCACGGAATCCCAAAACCCGATCGCTTTTTTTAGGTTAGTTTGCTTCATTCGTTTTCCCGCTCCACTTCCGCTACGACGTCCCTTGAAAGAGTAAAATCAAAGCCCCGTCTCACAAGGAAATCGTAAATTTTTTTCCGCCGTTTCAAACGGTCCAAACCGGACCACTTCTCCTGTTTCTGCTTTGCCAGTTCCAGGGCCTTTTCCCGTTCGTCCTCGGGGGTGAATTTTTCCAAAATTTCCCGAACGAGAGGCTTTGAAATCCCCCGCTTCTCAAGTTCGAAGGCGATCCGTCTTCTGCCGGAAAACCGGTGATTGGAATAGGTCTGAAAAATTGATTCGGCAAAGGAACGGTCGTTGAGGAGCCCTTGTTTTTCAAGCTGCTCAAGGGCCCCCTGGATAGCGGTCTGGGCGAATCCGCGTTCCCGGAGCTTTTCCTGAAGATTTCTCCGGCTTTTGGGCGTCGCGGCCAAAAGACGAAGAGAGCTCACCAAAGCCTGTTTTTCTTGTTCATCCATTGTAAATGCCGAGGGCGACCTTTGGGGTCGCCCTTCGGATCCCTGCCTGCGGCAGGCAGGCTGCTTAGTTCAGAATAAAAAAAAGGGGATTACTGGACGACGGCTTCTCCTTTTTTGGCGTGGGGGGCACCCGCTTGGACTGCTGCGCCCGAGAGTCTTTCCCTGATCTTCCCCTCAATTTCTTTCAGGAGTTTGGGGTTTTCCTTCAGAAAGAGGCGGGCCATGTCCTTGCCTTGGCCTAGTTTAATGTCGCCATAAAGCAGCCAGGAACCCGACTTTTGAATCACTTGAATCTCCGTTCCCAAATCAATCAGATTGGAAGCCCGGGAGATCCCTTCATCAAAAAGAATGTCGAATTCCGCTTGTTTGAAAGGCGACGCCACCTTGTTTTTTACCACCTTCACCCGGACACGGGTCCCCACGGCTTCCTCCCCTTTTTTAAGGGTGGCGATCCGCCGGATGTCAAAACGCATGGAGGCGTAAAATTTGAGCGCTTTTCCGCCCGGAGTCGTCTCCGGGTTTCCGAACATCACGCCGATTTTTTCGCGGATTTGGTTGATGAAGATGAGGCACGTCTTCGATTTGCTGATGATCCCTGTCAGTTTCCTCAACGCCTGGGACATGAGCCGGGCTTGGAGCCCCATGTGAGACGCTCCCATCTCTCCTTCAATTTCCGCTTGAGGAGTGAGGGCTGCCACGGAATCGACAACGACCAAGTCCACTGCATTGGATCGGACCAGCATCTCCGCAATCTGGAGCGCCTGTTCTCCCGAATCCGGCTGGGAAATGAGAAGATCATCCAGCTTCACGCCGATTTTTTGGGCGTAAGTGGGATCAAGGGCGTGCTCGGCATCGATAAAAGCCGCCACTCCCCCCTGCTCTTGGACCCGGGAAATAATGCTCAAGCTCAAAGTGGTCTTTCCGCTCGATTCCGGGCCGAAAATCTCAACGACCCGGCCCCGGGGAACGCCGTTCACACCGGTCGCCAAATCAAGGGACAAGGCCCCCGTAGGGATTGCAGTGACATTGCCCCGATGGGTTTCGCCGAGTCTCATGATCGCTCCCCGCCCAAATTGTTTTTCGATTTGCAGAAGAGCGAGTTCCAAGGCTTTTTGTTTTTCTTGGGATAAGGTTGCACTTTCAGAAGCAGAATCGGATGTTTTTTCTTTTGCGGGTTTTTTCTTTTCAGCCATGGCTTGGGTTCCTTTGTTTTTCTAAGTGCTTAGATTGTAGCGACTTAGAAGAGGTTTGTAAAGGTAATTCTGCCGCCGCTTTGGTGATTTCTTCGAGGCCTTTTCTGAATTCAGAAAGGTGCTCTACTGAAAGAGTTAAACCTTTCAACGTGGGCCGGTAGGGACCGCCGTCTCGGGGCTGAAACCAAAGGCGTAGGCCGAAATAGGGGCGGCCTTTGTACTCTTTTACGAAGAACCGGATTTCTTCTTCGGGGTTTCTTTGAAAGGTGTGAACCACATGGGCTTCCTGCATTGGATTTTCCTCCTTGGGGTTAAGGAGGAGACGGAAGGTTTCTCGGGGAAGGAGCCTATCCGATAATTATAGAATTGTCAATAAATTTTTTTATATTATATAAGCTTCTTTTCAAGCCCCGCCCGAAGGCGTTCGATATTCGTCCGGTGGGTATAAAAGATAAACCCCGTGAGCGCCAGGGTTACGGGAAACAAAAACGCAAAATATTCTTTGCCGCGGTCAAAGCAAAGCACCCAAAGGGGGAAACTTGCGGCGGTCACAAGGGACGCCAAAGAGACATAACGTTTCCATAAAAATACAAGGACCCAAATGCCCAGGGCAAAAAGTGTGGCCCAGGGGCTCAGCCCTAAAAAAACCCCGAGGGAAGTCGCCACTCCCTTGCCTCCGCGGAAACGAAGCCAAAGGGTCCAAGTGTGCCCCGCGATACTCGCGACGCCGAAAATGAGGGAATGGAAAAAAGTCGAGTTTTGGAAAAAAAGCGGAACGAGCGAGACGGCAAAAAAACCCTTCAAGATATCAATGACCAATACCCCGATTCCCCACTTCTTTCCCACCACCCGAAAGACATTGGTGGCCCCCACATTCCCGCTTCCGTGCTGGCGGATGTCGATTCTCTTGACAAATTTTCCCACCAGATACCCCGTCGGAAGGGAACCCAGAAAATAACCGATCACCGCCCCGAGAATCAGCTCCATCGGCCGGCTGTCTTCCCTCCCGCTTTAAGCGTTTCCATCTCGCGGGCAATATAAACAAGCCCGGAGACAATCGTGAGCCCCGCCGTGATATTCCAAAGCCATACGCTGATTGGAAGCAAAAGGAAAATGGAAATCAAAGTCGCCATTTGAAAGGCGGTCGTGGTCTTTCCCAGGAAGTTGGGCCGGACATCCACATTTCCCGTGGAAAGGTAAAGAACGAGGAGCCCCGCTAAAATGATAAAGTCACGGAAAACAATGGCCACAATCACCCAAAGGGGCGGAACCAGGGGAAAAGATTTGGCGAAGAGAATGCCGAGATAACCGCTTAACAGAAGCAGTTTATCGGCCAGGGGATCCAAAAAACGCCCAAGGAGGGTTGTTTTCTTAAGGATCCGTGCCAATAAACCGTCCACGGCATCGGTCAGGCTTCCGGCAAGAAAAAGATACAAAGCCCAGACCCTAAAATATTCTTTACCCGGCTCGTAATAAACCAGGGCCGTAAAGAAAAAGGGGGCGATTAAGATTCTAAAAAGAGTGATGAGATTCGGCACGGACTCGAAATCTCAAAAATTTAAGCGGTGAGCGCCTTTTCTTCAGAGGCCACCACTTTGACGGAAACAATTTTTGAAACTCCGGATTCCTCCATGGTGACGCCGTAGAGATTATTTCCGGCGGCAATGGTTTTGCGGCTATGAGTTATCATGAGAAATTGGGTCGATTGGGTGAAGGTGCTGAGCACTTTGAGGAAGCGGTCGATATTCGCCTCGTCAAGGGCCGCGTCCACTTCGTCCAAGACGCAAAGCGGTGAAGGCTTGATGCGGAAGAGCGCAAAAAGAAGGGCAATGGCCGTCAGCGTCTTCTCCCCTCCCGAAAGCAGCGAAATGTGCTGGGGTTTTTTTCCGGGCGGCCGGACCAGGATGTCGATCCCCGGCTCTTCGGCTTCGGGCTCCTCAAGCAAAATGAGTTCGGCATGGCCTCCGCCGAAAAGGGTTTGATAATATTCCTGAAAAAACGCCTGGGCTTTCCCAAAGGTTTCGTGGAAAAGGGTCTTGGTGGTGCGATTGATTTTCCGGATGGCCTCCAAAAGGGATTCCCGCGCCTCATGGAGGTCTTTTTCCTGGCCCGCAAGAAAATCGTATCTTTGTTTGAGTTCCTGATATTCTTCAACCGCCAAAAGGTTGACTGGCCCGAAGGACTCAATTTTGGCCTTCAAGACCCGGATTTCCTCGTCCAGCGCCGCGAGGTCCAGGCCCTCCAGCGGGTACTCCTCTTTGGAAACTTCTTTGAGGCCGACCCGGTAAGTTTCCTGAATCCGGTTCAGGAGATTGGTTTCGCGGTAGGAAAAGTCCATCAGCTTGAGCTCTTCCTCGTGGAGTTCGCCCCGGATCTGTTTGGTGTGTTCTTCGCATTGGGCGGCGTGCGCCGAAATCTTCTTTAGGCTCTCTTCCTGAAAGGCCTTCTTGCCGCGGACCTGATTTAAAATCTCTTCCGCTTTGGCCTTCTCCTCTTCCAGAGTTGCTTCCTGTTTGGCCAAGTCTTCTTCTTCCTTCGAGATCTCTTCAATCTGACGGGCGAGTTCCCCCCCTTCCCGGCTCAAGCGGCCGATCCGGTCATTTTCTTTCTCGCTTTGGGTACGGACAAGGGCTTCGTTCGCCTCGACCCCCCGAAGTTTTTCTTCATGATTTTCGAGGAGGGTTTTGAGCCGCGACAAAATTTGGATTTGACCCTCCCTTTCTTTTTGGGCTTGGTCCATCCCTTGCTCAAGTTGGGTCTGTTCTTTGGAAAGGTCTTTTTCCTCTGTCTCCAAGCGCGAAATATCCCGTTTGAGTTCCACGAGACGGATTTTGATTTGAGAGGATTCCTGGTCGAATTCCGAGATTTCAAATTGGAGCAGGCCGCTTTCCTCCGCAATTTTTTCGAGGCGTTCCCGGAAACTCCCCGAGGAAGATTCCGCCGCCCCCCTCTGGACCAGGATTTGGTGTCTTTCTTCTTCCAGGGAGTCCCGTTCTTTTAAGAGGCGCGATTCCTTTTCCTCGAGCTCTTCCTTATTCGATTTCGCCGATTCAATTTCGCGGGAAAGTTCCTGGGTTTGGCTTTTTAGAGTCTGGATTTCGGAATTCCGTTTAAAGGGCCCGCCCTCCCGGGAAAGCCGGCCGTTCCTGAAAAATATCCGGGCTTCGGGACCGAGAAGAATGCCCTGCTTTGTCACGAGCTTCACTTCCTGGGCCACGGCGAGCAACCCGTCCAATTGATCATGGGAAAACTCGTCCACGACAAAAACATTATCAAAAAGAGGCTCGAAGAGGGTCTCAAGGCCCTTCTGGATTTGAACGATTTCGCGGATCGCATGGCGGATCTTGGGATGGGCCGGCAAAGATTTTTTGACCGGTTTTTCGTTGGGGCGGGCGAGGCTTTGAACGAAAATTCCGCAGGGACCCATGTGGACTTTCGCCATTTCCCGCATGAGGCCTTTCGCGGCTTCCACATCTTCGGCCACGAGCCCCTGGGCAAAAGACCCCAGGACGGCTTCCACGGCCGATTCAAACCCCGGTTTTACCCGAAGGACTTCCCGGAGACTCCGGACGAGTCCTCCCCGCAGTTTCTCGGGAGAAAGCGAGGCCAGGAGCCGCTTCTCGCTCTCTTGGGCGGATTCTTCCAATTCTTCGAGAAGCTGAAGGCGGGAAACCATTTCCTGGAATTTTACCTTCTTCTCTTCAATGGTTTTTTCGAGGGCCTCCAAAGCCGAGCGGACCTTCATTGACTGATTGACCAACTGGGATTTTTTTTCCTCGGTGGCGACGAGGCCTTGATTCACCCGGAGCGAGCCTTCTTCATAGGAAGAAAATTTCTTTTCAATCGTTTGTTTCTCCGCCAAAAGTTTGGCTTGGGTTTCCTTCTGCCGCGCTTGCTCCCCTTCCCCGGCCTCGAGTTTGGTCTCGAGCCGATGGGACTCGTTCCGCAATTTAACAAGGTCCGAGGCGATTTGGAAAATAGAGCTTTTCAATTCCTCCGAACGCGCTTTTTTCGCCCGGAATCCGCCGCCCGCCGCTTCAAAACTCGTTTTTTCTTTTTGGAAAACCTCTTCTGCCTTCCCCCATTCTTCCTGACATTTCTGGCGTTCGGAGGCTTTGTCGCGGACTTCTTTCTCAAGGTCGGCCAGGCTTAACTTGAGGATTTCGGCTTCCTTATTAATTTCAACTTGCCTCCGGCGGAAGGCCTCAAGGCGTTCGCGGTTGAATTCCCGCTTTTGAATCACGGCGCGGGATTCGGCCCGCGTCTCAAAGGAATGGTTGGCTTGTTTGGATTCCGCCGCTTGAATTTCAATAAGGAGGTTTCTTTCCTCCTCCTGTTCCTTCAGAAGTTCGCGGAGTTCGGCGTTTAATTTCTCGAGGTTTTGGGTCAACTCTTCTTTTTTTCCGGTTTCGTTTGTTTTCTGATTTTCGATTTGAGAGAGATCGAAAAGGGCTTTTTGGATTTCCTTCTTTTTGAGATGTTCGAACTGCTCTTTATAACGTTCGGCCCGGCGCGCCTGTTTCTCCGCGTATTGAATGTTTCTTTGAATTTCGCCGACGATGTCGCGGATCCTTATAAGATTTTGCTCGGTCCGTTCGAGTTTGCGGAGCGCCTCTTCTTTTTTTACTTTGTATTTGGAAATTCCGGCGGCTTCTTCGATGAGAAAACGGCGTTCCTGAGGGTCGGCATTGATCACATGGTCCACCCGTCCCTGCTCGATCATGGAATAAGAATTGGAACCCATCCCCGTATCCAAAATCAGGTCCAGGATGTCTTTCAAGCGGCAGGCCGTGCGATTGAGAAGGTATTCGCTCTGCCCCGAGCGGTAAAGACGGCGGGACAAAACCACTTCATCATAAGGGATGGGCAGCTGATGATCTTCATTATCGAGGACAAGGGAAACTTCGGCCATTCCCAGGGGTTTCCGGAGATCAGACCCGCTGAAGATGACGTCTTCCATGCGGCTGCCGCGGAGGAGTTTGGCGCTGCGTTCCCCAAAGACCCAGCGGAGGGCATCCGAGATATTGCTTTTCCCGCAACCGTTAGGACCCACGATACAGGTGAGACCTTCCCCCAAATGGATTTCCGTCCGGTCGGCAAAGGATTTAAACCCGATCAACTCAATTTTTTTGATGCGCATGGATTTTCTCAATATATATCGGCTGAAAAACGGGGAAATTGAGGAAAACGGGGGCTGCTAATCCCGGAACTCTCTGAAAATAATGCAGGCGTTATGACCTCCAAAACCGAGAGAATTTGAAAGGGCCACTTTGATTTTGGCCCGCCGGGCCTCGTTGGGGACATAGTCCAGATCGCAGTCGGGATCCGGGTGATGGTAATTAATGGTCGGGGGGACGATTCCCTCCGAAATGGCCAAGGCACAAAGCCCGGCTTCCACCCCTCCGGCCGCCCCCAACAGATGTCCCATGTGGGATTTAGTAGAGCTGACCATCACCTTTTTTGCCACGTCTTCCCCCAACGTTTTCTTAATGGCGATGGTCTCCACCTTATCATTAAGGGGTGTGGAAGTCCCGTGGGCGTTGATGTAGGTCACTTCTTCCGGCTTGATGGCCGCATCCATGATGGCGTTGGTCATGCACCGGGCGGCGCCTTCTCCCTTGGGGTCCGGGGCGGTGATGTGGGTCGCATCCGAAGTCATTCCGTAACCCACGATCTCGCAATAAATCTTGGCCCCTCTTTTTTTGGCGCGTTTCAATTCCTCCAGAATGACAACTCCGCAGCCTTCCCCCATGACGAAACCGTCACGGGTTTTGTCAAAAGGGCGGGAAGCCGCGGCCGGATTTTCATTGTGCGCACTCAAGGCCTTCATGGCGTCAAATCCGCCAAAGCCCAGGGCCGTGATGCAGGCTTCCGTTCCGCCGCCAATCATAACCTCCGCTTCATTGCGTTGGATAATTTTAAAGGCATCGCCGATGGCGTTGGAGCCCGTGGCGCAAGCGGTGGCGACGCAGTTGTTGGGGCCTTTCAGTTTGAACCGGATACTGATCTGGCCGGGCGCCATATTGACAATGAGCATCGGAATAAGGAAAGGGGAAATCCGCCGGGCGCCTTTTTCTAAATAAACCCGATGCTGCTCCTCAATGGTCCGAAGCCCCCCGATACCGGAACCCACCAAAACCCCCACCCGGTAGGGATCCTCCTTTGAAATATCGAGCTTCGAATCCTCCAGGGCCATCTGGGCGCCGACAATGGCGAACTGGACAAACCGGTCGCTTTTCTTGAGTTCTTTCGGGGAAAAGAAAGGATTCGGGTCGAAATTTTTAACTTCTGCGGCGACTTTAGAGGTGAAGTCGTTGGGATCGATCTGGGTGAGAGTACCGGTACCGCTCCTGCCTTCGATGATACCTTGCCATGTTTCTTGGGTGGTCTTGCCTACGGGGGTGATCATGCCGACCCCTGTGACCACCACGCGTCTTTTTTCCATTCTCAAAAAGCTAAGGAAGGAGAAAGGTTACTTCGCTTTTGCTTTTTCCTCAATATATTTAATCGCGTCCCCTACCGTCTGAATTTTTTCCGCATCTTCGTCGGGGATTTCGATCCCGAATTCCTCCTCCAAGGCCATCACGAGTTCCACCGTGTCCAAGGAGTCGGCCCCCAGGTCATCCACAAAGGACGCCTCGGGAGTCACTTCTTCGGGTTTCACGCCGAGCTGTTCCACGATAATCTCTGTAATTTTTTCTTGTACGGCCATTCTTTCCTCCTTCGCCATGTTAGCTCTCCCTTTCTGCTGAGAGTTAAGTTACAAGTCCTCCGTCCACCACGATCACTTGGCCTGTCACATAACGGGCCTGGTCTGAAGCCAGAAATACCGCTATATCGGCTACTTCGTCGGGTTCTCCGTAACGACCGAGCGGAATCTGCTCGAGAATCTGCTTCTGGACCTCGGGAGAGAGGTGGTCCGTCATTCGGGTTCGAATGAACCCCGGAGCGATCGCATTCACCCTAATATTGCGTTTTGCAAGCTCTCTTGCGGCACTCTTTGTGAATGCAATGATGCCGGCTTTCGAAGCCGCGTAATTCGCTTGTCCGGCATTCCCCGTCATTCCTATGACCGAAGCAATATTAACGATCGTTCCGGCCCGTTGCTTGACCATGGGCCTCGAACAGGCTTTGGTCATTAAAAAAACGCTCTTAAGATTGGTATCGAGAACTTCGTCCCACTCTTTTTCGGTCATCAGCGCGATCAAATTATCACGCGCCAGGCCAGCGTTGTTCACAAGTATATCCACGCGTCCATGAGTGTCAAGGGTTTTTTTGACCGCCGCATTCACCTCATCTCCAATGGTGACATTGGCTTGCATTAAAATCGAGGTCCCCGGTTTTAGGGCCTCGACGGCCGACTGAACTTCCTGGAGGGATTCCAAAGAAGTGGCGCAAAGAGTGACCTTGGCGCCCTGTTTGGCAAAGGCGAGGGCGATGGCTCTGCCGATTCCCCGGCTTGCCCCGGTCACAATCGCTACTTTATTCTCGAGCAGTTTTCCTTCGTTCAACATACGAACCGTTTCAGCGGATGGCTGCATAGCTTACACCTTCTCGAGCGCGGATTCGAGCGCATTTAGATCCGAAATTTTTTCGCAAGGGAGCACTTCCAAGCCGGCGTCAATGCGCTTCGCGAGCCCTTTCAACACCCGGCCCGGGCCGATTTCAATAAAATGGCGGATCCCGTGAGCCCCGGCACATTGCATGGTTTCGATCCACCGGACCGGACGGGTCAATTGCTCCGCCAAAAGAGAACGGATTTTTTCCGGATTGGCCTCTCCCTGGGCCGAGGCATTCGGTACAAAGAGGCAACGCGGGGCGCGGAAACTCACTTTGCCGAGCGCCTCCTTGAAGGACTGTCTCGCGTCATTCATCAAAGCGGAATGAAAGGCGCCCCCCACTTTCAACCGGATTACTCTCTTCGCTCTCCCCGCTTCGGCGAGTTGCGCCGCTTTTTCGACCTGCGGGCCGGCTCCCGAAAGGACAAATTGATCCGGGGCGTTGAGATTGGCAAGCTGGGCGCCGCTTTGCTTGGCAATTTCTTCACACTGTTTTTGATCCAAACCGACCACCGAAACCATGGTTCCCGGGTTTTTTTGCGCGGCCTTCTCCATCGATTCGGCGCGGAGTTTGACCAGCCTCAATCCCTCCTGAAAAGAAAGGGAACCGGCGGCCGCCAAGGCGGTGAACTCACCCAAACTTAACCCGGCCGTGAAATCGGGTTTCAGTTCCGGAAACTTTTCTTCTAGGACGGCAAGAAAGGCGAGGCTCGTGGCAAAAATAGCGGGTTGGGCATTCAAAGTCCGTGTAAGCTCCACTTCGGGCCCTTCAAAACAAAGCCGGCTCAAGGGAAACCCCAAAATCCGGTCTGCCTCTTCATAAATTTGCCGCGCCTTTTCAAACTGGGCGGCCCAGTCTTTCCCCATTCCCACGAACTGGGCGCCCTGGCCGGGAAAAAGAAATCCGATTTTTTGCGTCACCATTTGATCAGGCAGGAAGCCCACGTGAGCCCTCCCCCAAAAGCGACCATGACAACGTTGGAACCTGGCTTAATCTTTTTTTGCTGAACGGCCTCGTAAAGGGCAACGACGGTTGAAGCGCCGGACATATTTCCGTATCTTTCGACATTCAGGTAAACTTTCTCAAGCGGAATTCGGACCCGCTCGGCCACCGCCTGAAGGATTCGAAAATTGGCTTGATGAGGAATGAGACAATCGACGTCTTCGGGTTTCAGGTTGCCTTGTTTTAAGACTTCCGAGATGGCTTCTTCCATTTTCCGTACCGCCACTTTAAAAACTTCGGTCCCCTGCATTTTTAAAAAGTGAAGGCCGGATTTTACCGATTCTTCAGAAGGGGGAATGCGCGAACCGCCCGCCGGGATTTGGAGAAGGTCGCCCTGGGCCCCGTCGGCTCCGAGGTAAGTCGCCTTGATTCCGTGCCCGTCTTTTACCGTTGAAACCACCGCGGCCCCCGCCCCGTCGCCGAAAAGAACGCAAGTGGAGCGGTCCTTCCAATCGATAAAACCCGAAAGGACTTCCGCGCCCACCACCAAAACGTTTTTATACATTCCCCCCTGAACAAAACCGGTCGCCGCGGTTAAAGCGTAAGGGAATCCGGAGCAGGCCGCGGCCAGATCAAAGGCTCCGCAATGGGCGCCGATTTTGTGCTGAATCATGCAAGCCGTGGAGGGAAAAAGCATGTCGGGCGTGGTCGTTGCCACGATGATTAAATCGATTTGTTGGGGAGTGAGTCCCGCATTTTTAATTGCATCAAGGGCCGCCCGGCTTCCTAAATCGCTCGCGCACTCCCCTTTTTTGGCGATCCGTCTTTCGCGGATGCCCGTGCGGGTGCGAATCCACTCGTCCGTGGTCTCCACCATTTTCTCAAGTTCGAAATTGGTGAGGACCCGTTCGGGTAAATAAATGCCCATTCCGATAATGCCGGCCCGAGGAGAACCCATGATCAATTATTTAGGGAGGAGAAAATCTTCAATGGGTCCGGTGCTGCGGGTTGGCTTCAAGGCGAATGCCGCCTTTATTGGGGCCGCCGTTTGTTACTTCTTCCACGATTCGTTGATTGACTCTTTTGGAGACCGACTCCCCCGCGACACGAATGGCGTTGCGGATGGCCCTTGCCGAAGAGATTCCGTGACTGATGATCACGCAGCCGTTGACTCCCAAAAGGGGCGCCCCGCCGGCTTCTTCATAATTGGTCTCTTTGCGGATCGCTTCCAGGGCCGGCCGGCAAAGCCAGGCCCCGAGGAGGGAAATGGGATTTTTCTTGAGTTCGCGCGAAAGCAGACTCAAAGCAGTTTCCACCATGCTCTCGCACATCTTCAGCACCACGTTGCCGACGAAACCGTCGCAAATGATGCAGTCCACTTTTCCAGTGAAAAAATCGCGGCCTTCGATGTTGCCCACGAAGTTAAGGGAGGAATCCCGGAGGAGTTTATAGGCCTCCTTTAAGACTTCCGTTCCTTTGGATTCCTCTTCCCCGATATTTAATAAGCCGATGGAAGGATTTTTCTTGTTATGGATGGCCCGGGCATAAATGTCCGCCATGACCGCGTATTGGAAGAGTTCTTCGGGGCTCGGGTTGATATTGGCGCCGACATCGATGGCGATGGAAATTCCGTGCAACGTCGGCGTGCTGATGGCAATGCCGGGGCGCCGGATGCCGGGTAAAAGTCCGAGGATCAAAGCCGATGCCGCCATGGCCGCTCCGGTGTTTCCCGCCGTCACAAAGGCGTCCGCTTTTGCTTCTTTTAAAAGTTGCACCGAGACCATCATGGAGGAATCTTTTTTCTTCTTCACGGCCTGGACGGGAGAATCCCCCATCCCGATGACCTCGGAAGCGGGTTCGATGACGATTTTTCCGCCCACCACTTTATGGCGGTGGAGTTCTTTCTTGAGGGCTTCGGGTTGGCCCACGAGGACGATTTCCAAATCGTCGAAATCGTTGGCGGCAAGGACGGCGCCGTCCACAACGACTTGCGGGGCGTAATCGCCCCCCATTCCGTCGACTGCGACGCGGATCATTATTTACTTTTCTCCTTTTCCTCCGTTTTCACGGTGAGGATCTGTCGGCCACGGTAGTGCCCGCAATGGGGACAAACGCGGTGCGAAAAAATCGGGGCCTTACACTGCGGACAGGCGGTGAGCTCCGTGGGCGTCAAAAAGTCATTCGCCCGGCGCAAACGAGTCCTTGTGTTGGAATGTCTACGTTTTGGATTTGCCATATGTTAGGAAAGGCAGGGACAGGGGCCCTGGTTGAGATCGGCCCCGCATCGGGGGCAAAGACCCTGACAGTTTTCCCGGCAAAGATAACGGATCGGGTGGTCCAGGATCAAGATCTCTCGAAGGTCGTCCAGCGTATCCACTTCCTCCTTTCCTCGAATGTCATAAACCAATTCAAAGGGATAGTCCACATCCTCCGTGATGCCCTTGAGGCAACGGGCGCAGGTATGCTGCACTTGGCTCGTCATGTGGCCGCGGAAAGTCAGCGTATCCACCGCCTTCTCAACGGTCCCGTCGAGCTTAAGCTGTGTTAAATAGGTCAAATCGACAAATTCCAAATCGAGTTCCTTGGCGTTATATTCGGCGCGAACATTTTTGGAAGCCCCTTCTCCCAGAGTTCGAACTGCGATTTTCATTTAAACGCACCCGCCTATCTCCCTAATTTCTCCCGCATGGTGCGGGCTACAAAGGATGGAACAAAGCTGGAAATGTCGCCGCCCCGGGCCGCGATTTCCTTGATTAGTTTCGAAGAAAGATAAAAATGCGTCTCCGAGGGCATCAAAAAAATAGTGTCGATGTCTTTGCTGAGTTCGCGGTTCGTGAGGGCCAGCTGGAATTCATAATCAAAATCGGAAGTGGCCCGAAGGCCCCGAATGATACTGTGCGCCCTTTTGCGTTTTGCATACTCCACAGTCAGGCCGTCAAAGTTTTCCACGCGGACTCCCTTCCACCGTCCCACCGCCCGTTTCATGGCCTCGAGCCTTTCACTGACGGTGAAAAATGGGGTTTTCTCCTCGTTTTCCGCCACCACCACAAAGACCTCTTCGAAGAGCATCAGGGCCCGCCGGATGACGTCGATATGACCGTACGTTACGGGATCAAAGCTTCCGGGATAGACCGCTCGTCGATTAGCCATGGCCTCTTTTAGACAAAAAAGAAAGGCAAGCTTGCCCGATACGTTTCTCACGCACTACCTTAAGCCGTTCAAGAGGTTCGGGCAATTTCTCTTGCCTTGAGTGGTGCACTACGACTTGTGTAAGAGGCGATACTATATCAGACGCCTCCAAGCAGTTCAACGTTTTTTTCACAAGTCCTTTATTATAAGGAGGATCCAAAAAAATAAGGGAGAACTTTTCGCCCTTTTTTTGGAGCCGGCGGAGCGCCCGAAAGATATCTAGGCCGACGATCCGGCCCTGGCCTTCAAGACCCAGTCTCCTCAGGTTCTCCCGGATTGTCTTTTTGCCCCAAGGTCCTTTCTCCACGAAGACCACGCGGGAGGCCCCCCGGCTTAGCGCTTCAAGCCCCAGACTCCCGCTCCCCGCAAAAAGATCGAGGACTTCGGCCCCCGCGACGCCGTCTCCCAGGATATTAAAGAGGGTTTCCTTGGCGCGGTCCGTCATCGGGCGGGTTTTTTTCGTCCGGGGAAAAGCAAGCCGTCTTGAACGGAATTCTCCGCTGATGATTCTCATGATTTGGTTTCTTCCCGGCGGGCGAGTTCGGCTTTTAACTTTTCCCACAAAGGCGAAGAGAGATAGGGGTCTTCCTTGAGAAGGTTGAGGGCGGACTCCCGGGCAAAAAGAAGAAGTTCTTCATCGCGGTTTAAATCGGCAACGCGAAAATAGGGCTCGCCGGATTGGCGGACTCCGAGAAGTTCTCCGGGCCCCCTGATTTTCAAATCCTCTTCGGCGATCAAAAATCCGTTATTGGTTTTAGTCAGGACCCGCAACCGCCTTTTCCCCTCGTCGGTTTTGGGTTCCCCGAAAAGGTAACACTCCGATTCTTTTTCGCCGCGCCCCACCCTCCCCCTCAACTGATGGAGCTGGGAAAGCCCGAAGCGTTCCGCATTTTCAATGACCATGATCGTCGCATTCGGATTGTCTAGACCCACTTCGATTACCGAAGTCGCCACAAGAATTTGAATTTTTCCATCCCGGAAGTTTTGCATGGTCTTTTCCCGCTCTTCCCGGGAGAGGCGGCCGTGGACCAGGCCGAGGGCGAGCCCCTTAAAGTCCTCCCGCCGCAGGCGTTCATATTCCTCTTGGGCGGCAAAAAGATCGGCCCGTTCCGTTTCTTCGATTAAAGGGAAAACAAGATAGGCCTGATCCCCTTGAAGGACCCGCTCACGGATGTGCCCCAGGACCTCGGGCTGTTTTTTGCGGACAATCCAGTAGGTTTTAACGGTCCGCCTCCCGTGAGGAAGTTCTTTCACAGCCGAAACGTCCAAATCGCCGTAAAGTGTAAGGGCAAGAGTTCTCGGAATTGGGGTGGCGGTCATCACCACGAGATGCGGGCGGGGGGTGGCCTGCAAAAGATGACTTCTTTGCCGGACGCCGAACTTATGCTGTTCATCGATCACCACAAGCGCAAGGGACTTGAATTGGACTTCTTCCTGCAGAAGGGCGTGGGTGCCGATCAGGGCCTGGATTTTTCCCTCCTTCAGGCTTTTTAAAATCTCCGTTCTCTTTTCCGGTAAAGTGCTTGAGGTCAAAAGCTCGGAGCGTATCCCCCAGCGGGACAAAAGACTTTCCAACGTTTTGGCGTGCTGCTCCGCAAGAATTTCCGTGGGGACCAAAAAAGCGGTCTGCCGGCCGGCCTTTGCGGCAAGGAAGAGGGCGAATGCCGCGATCAAAGTTTTTCCCGAGCCGACCTCCCCCTGGATCAGACGGCACATCGGAAAAGACTGGCCCAATCCCTCTCGAATTTCCCGGACGACCTCATCCTGGTCTTGGGTCAGGACAAAAGGGAGCGAGCTTTTAAATTCCTTCAAGAGGTTTTCATCCGAGGGGATCGAAAAGGCCGTATATTTTTCCCGCTGCTCTTTGAGCCGCTGGAGCAAAGGAATGACGAAAAGAAAGAATTCGTCAAAGACCACCCTTTTTCTCGCCTCCTCCAATTTGACAAAAGAGGAGGGAAAGTGCATCTCTTTCAGGGCTTCCCCGAGCGGCATCACATTTAAAGAATGGATCCAGGCCGGCGGCAGGTAATCTTCGATTTCTTTCTCAAGGGAATGGTCGACGAGCTCCTTCATGAGGGCCCTCAAGGAACGCTGATACAGACCCTCGGTCAAAGGGTAAATCGGCGTGATCCGCCCCATAGGAAGGGGGCTTTCCTCCTCATGCTCGATCACTTCATAATCCGGGGAATTGATTTGAAGACGGTCTTGATAATGCTCGACCCGCCCGCTCAAGATCACTTTCGTCCCGACCTGAAATTGATTCTTGAGATAAGGCTGGTTAAACCAGACGGCCGGGATCATGCCCGTCTCATCCCCCACGATCATTTCAAAAATAGACATTTGCTTGAGGGACCGGATCCCGAGCGTCAACACTTCGCCCCGGAAGGTTGCGATGTTTTCCGACGGAGTGAGCTCTCCGATTTTCAGGAAGTGGGTGCGGTCTTCGTAACGGCGCGGAAAAAGATAAATCAGGTCGCGGAGAGTCCGTACCCCCAATTTCTCGAGGGCCTCGGCGCGGCGGGGACCGATTCCCTTTAAATAGCGGACTTCTTTAACTTCGGAAAACTTCGGCATGCTTCACCGGCTTGCGAAGCCAAATTCCAAGCGGCGCTCGATCGCCTCTCCTTTTGCCAGGGAAAGCCGCCAATGAGGGAAGATTGCAATCCCCTGATGCATCAGACGATAGTCCTTTTCAGTCTGGGCGATTGTCTCGATGGGGAACTGCCAATAATCAAAAGCCTCTTTGGATTTTAATTCCAAATGAACGGGCGACCAGCCGTCCTGAATCTCGATTTGAAGCGTTCCCTTCTCTTCCCTTTCCCGATCGTAGAAATTAAAACTCCATTCGTTTCCCCAAAGGCAGTCGATTTTTTCGGAAGAGTCGTTTTTCAATTTCCAGGAAAACGTAAACCGGCTTTCGCCGCTCCGGATTTCGATTTTTTTTACGAGAGCAAGACGGGCCTGGAGGCCCAAGAGGACTTCGCCTTGCAACGTAAGAGACGCTCCCTTTTTATCTTTCTCCCACCGTTTCCCGAACGGAATTTTCGTGGGATCCTTCGTCAGGGAATGAAAACGGCCTTGCGAAAAATCTTCGAAGCGGGTTTCGAGGGGAAGGAAAAGATCGAGACAGGAAAAACGCTGATAAAGATCAAAAGCCATCTTTTCCAAAACCTCGGGCGGCACCGTTTTTTCAACTTCATGGATGCTCCTCCCCCCCTTCTCTTTCGCCCCCTTTTGCTCGAGGAGCTGGCGGTGATAAGACTCTTCCCGGCGCGTCACGACATCCAGTAGGTTCATGGGAAAGGTGTGGAAATCAAGCTCGGCCAGAGATCCGCCCCGGTGAGGAAGGAAATAAAATGAAAAAGGCGGGGACTCGAGGACAAGTTCCTTCTGGCCGTCCTGGTTGAGGTCCTCTTCAATGAGCCGCGGGTACTCTTCCTCCGGGACGGAATTGCACAGTTTTTCCGAACGGATGAGGTGCTCATAAGTGCTTCGGCGCAGGTGATGGAGATAAAGGCCCCCGAAGACGCCGTGCCAATAAGGACAGTTGCATTGGGCCTGCCAAAGCTCCTGCTGGGCTTTTTTCTTGACCTCCGGGCTTTTGATTTTTTCCACCCGTCCGCTCACCCACTCCATTTTTGACCGCATCCAGTCCGATTCGGGATACTTGGTCAGAAAATTCTTAAAAATTCCCCCCTGAAAAAATACCCGGGCGCGGCTCCAAACGCCGCCTCCCTCGAGCTCCGCCCTCAACTTGGAAAACTCCCGCGCCTTTTCGCGGCTCAAGGCCCACTCCGTCATTTCTTCATAGGAAGTGGTCGGGAGATAAACTTTTTTTACGGGTCGGTCGCGGAGTTCGCCGAGGACCTCGCTGAAAGTCTTGAGCGAAATCCAGGACTTGTTTTCTTCGAGGGCCTGGGCAAATCGCTTGAGCCAGCCATCCCGGTAAACCCATTGGTAAGTTCCCGGCCAAAGCCCGAATTTTTCGCCGTCGTCCGCATAGGTGGCGACTGCGGGCTCCGCCTGGTCCGCGGGGGCCAGTTTTCGGAGATACTCGATGGCTTCCACCGGCTCACGGAAAGGGATCACATAGCGGAGAAATTTGGGAATGGGGAAAAGATAAAGAGGGAGCCCCTCCTCCTCGGTGATAAAAAAATCCCGGATTTCGGAATCCGCCAGGCCCGCCAAAGCGAAATGGGTGTCGTCCACGGCGGTGTAACGGAGTCCCGCCTGATTTACGATCCGGGGGAGTTTTTGCTCCCACACCCTCTCGGTGAGCCAAAATCCCTGGGGTTTTTTCCCGAAACGGTGTTCCAGATATTGGTTCATGAACCGGAGTTGTCCGAGGGCGTCCCTTTCGGGAATGAGGGGCAGGATGGGTTCGTAATAGCCCCCGCTCAACATTTCGACCTGCCCTGCCTTGACGAGGCGTTCGAGCCTCTTTAAAAATTGCTTTTCCCTTGCCTCAAACCAGTCCAGAAGACATCCGCTGTTATGGAGGGAAACCCGAAAGGAGGGATTTTCTTCGAGGAAATGGACGAAAGGCTCGTAGCATTTTTCAAAGGCTTCCCGGAAGACGTTTTCAAAATTACCGACAGGCTGGTGATTATGGAAGGCCAGAATTAAATAAACGGAATTCTTAGACACTTACCTCTGCTTCCCGAAGATACTTCGCGGCATCTTCAGGAGCCACCGGATTGATATAAAAACCGGTCCCCCATTCGAATCCGGCGATCTTGGTGAGCCGTGGAATGATTTCAAGGTGCCAGTGAAAATCTTCGTGAATGGTTTGCCAGTAGCCCCGCCTCGGAAAAAGATTCGGCGCGGTGTGAAACACATAATTATACTGCGGGTGATTCAAGACCCCGTCGAGTTTCTCCATCGTCGCTTTGAGGCACTGGGCCATTTCGACGACGTGGGTCCGCGACTCGTGAAAATTCATCTCGTGAGTTTTGGGAAGAAGGCACATTTCGAAAGGAAAACGGGAGGCGAAGGGGCAATAAGTAATAAAGTGCTCATTCTCATAGACAATGCGGCTTCCCACCTCTTTTTCGTGGGCGACGATGTCGCAAAAAATACAGCGTTCCTTTTGTTTGTAGTAGGCCTCGGCCCCCACCAATTCCTCCTTGACCCTTTTCGGAGTCACGGGGGTTGCGATCATTTGAGAGTGAGGGTGGCTTAAAGAAGCTCCGGCCTGCGGCCCCTCATTTTTAAAAAGAAGGACGTAGCGAAACCGCACATCTTTATGAAGGTCTTGGACCCGGTCCTGGCAAACGGTAATTACGTCCCGGATCTGTTCTGTGGAGAGGTCCTCGATGGTTTTCTCGTGATCCACGCTCTCAACGATGACTTCATGTGCGCCAAATCCCGACATTTGGTCGTAGATTCCCGTGCCTTTTTTGGTCAAAGGAAAATCAATGCCGAGGGCGGGATATTTATTCGGCACCACGCGGACCGTCCACCCCGGCGTATTTTTAGCGCTGCCATTGGGACGGATCGCGTAAATTTCGGGCGGAGTCATGGTCTCGTTGCCGGTGCAGAAAGGGCAATTTTCTTTGCCTTTATTTTCTTTGACGTCGGGAGGAAAATCGGTGGGGCGTTTTCCCCGCGCGGTTGCAATAATGACCCAACGGCCCGTGACCAGATCTTTTCTAAGTTCCGCCATTTTCTTTTGCTCCGCCCTCCTGGGGGGCTGTTTGTTGTCCGACGGGAGGAGGGGCTTGGCTTGCGGTTACCGGCGCCGGCGCCTCCTCTTTTCCGGCTTCTGTCCCCGCGGAAGCCGTTGTAGCTTGCGTCTTCGCCTGATCTTCAGCTTTTATTTTTTCGAGAACCTTTTGAATTTGATCGAGTGCGACCGGAGCCTGCGGCTGCTTGGTTTCAAAAAGCGACCGGCTTCGGCCCGCCTCTATAATATCCAGTCCGATACAGGTGAAAAGAAAAAGAACCGCTGCGACACTGGTCGCCTTGGTTAGAAAATCCGCGGCGCGGGTCCCCAAAAGACTCTGCACCCCTCCCCCTCCGAAACCGGAACCGGTAAAACCCTGCCCCCGGCCCGCCTGAAGGAGGATCACCCCGATCAGAATAAAACAGATGATCACGTGTAAAACTACCAGTGCGATTCCCATTAAGAATTTCCTTTTCCCTGAACTTCGGATTCGGATTCAATGGCGCTGGCAACAATTTGAGCGAAGGATTCGGCTTTGAGGGAAGCGCCTCCGACCAACGCCCCGTCCACATTCGGTTTTTGCATGAGGGCGGTCATATTTTCAGGCTTTACGCTTCCGCCGTAAAGAATGCGGACCCGGGAAGCGGCCTCTTCGCCGTATTTTTCGTGGAGAAGCCTCCGGATATAAGAATGCATTTGTTCGGCTTGTTCGGGAGTGGCGGTCCTTCCAGTCCCGATGGCCCAGATCGGCTCATAGGCAATCACCACCCGCTCGATCTCCTCCGGCTTTAAATCTTTTAAGGAGTTGTCAAACTGGTTTTTGACCTTTTCAAAGGCTTTCTTCGCTTCCCGTTCTTCCAGCGTTTCTCCGATACAAACAATGGGGACCAAACTGTATTTTAAAGCCGCTTTGACTTTCCAGTTCACGGATTCATCCGTCTCATGAAAGTGAATCCGCCTTTCGGAATGCCCCAGAATGACATAACGGCACCCCACGTCTTTTAGCATCAAGGGCGAAACTTCTCCGGTAAACGCCCCCTCGGATTCCGAGTGCATGTCCTGGGCCCCCAGTTCAACGGGACTGCCCTTCAAGGCTTGGCCGACCGCGGCCAAGGCGGTAAAGGCCGGGCAAATGGCGATTTCACATTCGGCGGTGGCCTTGTGGACCCCGGCCCGGATGCTGGCGACGGTGGTCAAAGCTTCCGCAATGGATTTGTGCATTTTCCAATTGGCGACAATCAAAGGGCGTTTCATCGTTTGTGTCCCACCGGCTCCCCGCGGCTTCCCTCCTTTTCCGGGAGAATGGCAATTCCCGGGAGGACTTTGCCTTCAAGATATTCCAGGGAAGCGCCTCCCCCGGTAGAAACATGGGTCATTTTATCCTCAAGACCAAATTGGTGAATGGCCGCCTGCGTGTCCCCCCCTCCGATGAGGGTGATTGCGCGAAGGCCGGTGATAAATTCCGCGATTTCACGGCTGGCCCGGTCAAAGGGCGGGGTTTCAAAAACTCCCAAGGGCCCATTCCATAAAACGGTTTTTGCCCGGGAAAGAATTCCCTTAAAAAGCGAAACGGTTTTGGGGCCCACATCCAACCCCATCCATCCTTCAGGGATGTCCCTTTCCACGATTTGTGTCGAAGCGTTCTTTTCCAATTTTTTGGCGACCACATGATCAACCGGAAGCGCCACTTCGACTCCTTTTCGGTGGGCCTGCTCCAACACCTGTCTCGCCATGGCTTCTCCGCCGTCCTCGTATTTCGAGCTGCCGATGGACTGGCCTTTCACGCGGCAAAAGGGATAGGCCATCGCTCCGCCGACCAAAATCGCGTCAGCCTTCTGCAAAAGGTTCCCGATGACTTTAATTTTATCAGAAACTTTGGCTCCGCCTAAGATGATAATAAAAGGGCGCTCGGCGGCCTTCAGGGCCCTGCCCAGATAGTCGATTTCCCGCGCCATCAAGAGGCCCGCAACGCTCGGCAGGAACCGGGCCACCCGATCCGTGGAAGCGTGCGCCCGGTGGGCGGCCCCGAAAGCGTCATTGACATAGAAATCGGCAAGCCGGGCGAGGGACTGAGCGAATTTTTCGTCATTTTTTTCCTCCTCGGGATGAAACCGGAGGTTTTCCAGAAGAAGAATTTCACCGGGCTTCAAGCGCCCGGCCCGTTCCTCGACCTTGGCGCCCGTCGAATCCTCTAAAAATTCGACCGGGCGGCCTAAAAGGTCCGAGAGATGTTTTGCCACGGGCCGCAGGGAATATTTGGGGTTCACGCGTCCGTCGGGACGGCCCAGATGAGAGATAAGAATAACGGCGGCGCCTTGGGTTAAGGCGTAACGGATCGTCGGAAGGGATTTCACAATGCGGTTGTCATCGGTGATCCGCCCCTTTTCGTCAAGGGGCACGTTAAAATCAACCCGGATGAGAAGCCGCTTTCCGCTGATCTTGATGTCCTCAATGGTTTTTTTCGGCATGGCCGCTCTTAAGCCTTCGCGGCGGCTCTTCTCGGCTCGGTCGATTGGGGATTATTTTTTAGCCGCTTGCCGATAAAAATCGCAAGGTCAACGCAGCGGTTCGAATAGCCCCATTCGTTGTCGTACCAAACTTTTCCGAACGTCATATTTTCCGAGTATCGCATATCTTTTTCCACAATATCATGCAAGAAAATAAGTTACGGGTATTTTTGATCCGCGGATCATGCGCGTAATAAACTTTCGGATTGGACGAATCGGCCCTTATTTATTGGACGGATCGGCCCTGATTCCTCGGCCCCGACAAAGGAACGATTCTTGGCACTCTGCAAGAATTTTTTAAGCCTTACAAGCCTATATTTTCCAATCTTCATCATGGGCCATTTTTTTTCTTCAAGAAGCTGATAAAACCGGCTTCGGCTCAAATTAAAAACTTCCATTACTTCTTCTCTTCGGACCCAGTGCTCAACCAGATCATCTACGAACGCCTCATTAAAGAAAACGTCCCGCCCTCTTTTTTCCTGATAACCATTTTCCCGGCAGAAACGGCTGAACGTCTTAAACTTCAGCTTGAAGGCAGCCAATTTCTTCCGAACCTCCTTTGATGTGAGTCCCATATCCGAAGGCTCGGGGTCTGCCTTGCCTGGATGTTTCGATAGTTTATCGCCCTCGACCTGTTTTGGCAATTCCAAATTTCTCAACTTCTTGCGAATCGTCGAGACAATATCGGGATCAAGCCTCAGCTCCTCTATGAAAAAAGCCTCGAATTCAGCTATCGGAATTCCTTTCAGTATCTCCCGGCAGGATTTCTTTTTGTAGCGGCTCTTGAAAGCCTCAAATTTTTGCTTTTGCAGATAAGGGTTATCATGGATGTAATGCTTTTTTGCCGTTTCATATTTCGAGTGACGCAGCCGCTCCACAATTTCATAAAGCGAAAATAAACCAAGCGGCTGAATATTAAGGGTTGCGAGCGAATGCCTCAGATGATGAGCGGAAGCGCTCTTCTTATAGAAGGTCAAAATACCCTTTTTTCTTAGGTGCATCCTGATTTGATTCTCAAGCGCCGTCTTATGAAGGCGCTCTTTGTCATGGATGGAAATGAAAAGCGCGTTATCCCTCGGCTTGAGGGCAGGCCTCGATATTTCGAGATAGTGCTTTAAGATCGCCTTCGTCTGATCAAAAAGTACAGCGGTGAAATGTCAAAGGGAAAATAGTCAGGGTTATTCGACACGAAAGGCGTTATAAAAAATTTCAATTTCAAAATGCCTTTTTGAAATTTTTTTGAGACTTAAGCCTGATT